>Ga0256845_1001942_pt1 | contig 15724 bp, 14 predicted proteins | sample RiftiametaG_FD_189101 | JGI IMG/M metagenome (GOLD analysis project Ga0256845, IMG submission 189101) | Tube worm associated microbial communities from hydrothermal vent at the East Pacific Rise, Pacific Ocean - Riftia | ecosystem: Host-associated > Annelida > Integument > Unclassified ...
GGGAAACAAGAAGTGGGTCCCTTATTTTGTGTTTATACTTTTAACTGTAATGATACTCAGTTTTGTGACATTTCCCTACGCGGCCGATCAGATGTCTGAAATGCTGCAGGATTCGAATCTGGCAGATTATTTTCAGGATCAGAATTTTGATTTTCATTCTTTATCTGTCGGACAGAAAATGTTCGTTCTTATACCGGAACTTTTATTTGTTTTTATTGTGATCGGAGTTGGCTCGTTTTTCACCTACCTCTTCTTCGGAATTGGCGGTGCTGAGGGCCTTTATATCAACTATTTCTCCATAGTAACCGGTGCCTCGCTTATTGATATTGTATTTCCGAAAATGATCGAATCGATTTCTTTGATCTTTAATGTTAAACTGCTGGAATTTATGTCGCCAGCACTATTTTATGGTGGTGAAGCGAAATCATTTTTTCATGTTTTTGTATCTAGATTTGATATATTCTCGATCTGGTACACAATTGCGATTGCACTCGGAATAGCTTATTTTACAAAAATCGATAAAAAGAAGGCATTGTCTATTTCAGTAATTTATCTGATATTCAAAGCTCTTGTAATATCAGGTTTTTCCTTCTTCTTTATGAGCATGGTATAAAGCAGGGTCTTTTAGTATCTGAAATTTTGGATTTACAATGTGGGGTTTAGGATACGAGAGAGATTTATTTGTAGTTTTTAAGTTCGCGGGCCATGTCTCTCTTCTGGTCGCGTTCTTTTAGTTGACGTTTCTTATCGTAGAAATGTTTCCCTTTTGCCAGTGCGATCTCGATTTTTATCAGCCCTTTTTCAGTAAAATACATCCTGAGAGGTATTAATGTAAATCCTCTTTCTGTTGTTTTTTTCCCATACTTTTTTAGTTCCCGTTTGTTTAAGAGAAGTTTCCTGTTCCTGAGTGGTTCATGGTTGTTGTAACTTGCATTTGAATAGGGACTTATATGAGCATTGATCAAAATTGCTTCACCCGATCTAAGGTCTACATAAGCATCTTTTATATTTACTTTGCCTTCTCTGGCAGATTTTACTTCGCTACCGAGAAGTACGATTCCTGCTTCTATCTTATCCAGTATCTCATACTCATGGTATGCTTTTCTGTTAACAGCGATATTTTTATATTCCATAATTCTGATATTGATTATATTCGATATTCTTATGTAGGTAAAGCTGATTAATGTTGGCCAGTCGTTTTTTCAAGACTGATCTCCATTATTTTTCTGTCCCCCATTTTTGTTACTTCCAGAATGTAGTTACCTACAGTTATCCTGCTTCCTATTCTCGGGAGTTTTCCGAAGAAATAAGTGAAGAATCCGGATATTGTCGTGAAATCTTTCTTCATGGGGAGATCAATATTCAATTGGTCGTTAACTTCATTAACCGGGAGTTCTCCTCTGACCAGATAAATACCATTCTCCGCTCTGACAACGGAACTTCTCCCGATATTAAATTCACCGAGGATCTCACGGAAAATGTCGTTGAGGGTTATGATCCCAATAGTTATTCCGTATTCGTCAAGAACGACTGCCATATCCTGATTGTTCTTTCTGAATTCCTTAAGAATAAAATTTATTGATGAATATTCTGATATGAAGAACGGCTTTACTGCCAGTTCTCTGAGTTTTGTTTTTTTGGTTCCATTCAAGATTATAGTGGGAAATATTTTTTTCAAATGGATTACCGCAACAATATTATCGAGACTTTCCTTGTAGAGAGGTATTTTAGTTATCTCATTTTCTATAATGATCTTTTTGAAACTTTCCAGATCTTCTGAGATCTCAAGTGCGATAATATCTACTCTCGGAGTCATTATACTTTTTATATCTCTGTCCCCGATATCAAGAATTTCGTTGATCATCCGAAGATTGTCCGGATTGTGTTTGAACAATTGTACTTCTGATGCAAGAAAATGCTTTAATTCTTCGGTAGTTATATCCCTTTTTTTCTTCCGGCCTTTTCCGCGAATCAGAAAGGATGACAGAAAAGCGAATGTTTTTGCAAAAGGGTAGAACACTATGGAAAAGAATCTTATCGGTAATGCGTAGATCGATGAAAGTTTGTCGCTGTGTCTAAAAGCATATGATTTGGGAATGATCTCTGCAAAAAAAAGAATGATCAATGTTGTAAATAAAGTAGATATGATCAGTATCATCTTCTCATTGTTGATGAATACTTTTGTAAAGAAGATCGTGGAGATCGAAGCGGCGGCAATATTTACTATATTATTACCAATAAGGATTGTTGCAAAGAATTCATCAGGATTTTTCAGGATGGACAGTAGGAGTCTCGCTTTTTTGCTCCCTTTTTTGGCTTTATGATTTAACCGGATAGAGTTAAGAGATAACATTGATGTTTCTGCAGATGAAAAGAAAGCACTAAAAAAGACCAGCAGAATAAATGGCAAGATGTAAAGAAGCATTGTTTCCCCCGATACGGATTCTATATGTACCGGAGATGAATTTCAACTATTTTTTCTGTTTACTGTATATCTGATAAACGATTTTGTACAAAGAAGCTCCGATGCAATCATTAACAAGTTGAACATCTTTTGTTCCTTCAGGGAGTTTCAATATTCTGGGAGCAAAATTAACGATCCCTTTTATTCCAAAATTGATCAGTTTATCTAGCATTTCTTGTGCAACCGAATCCGGAACTGACAGGAGTGCGATCTTGATCTTACTGTTCTTTTTGAGAAATTCACCGAGTTTGTCAACATGGAGAATAGGGATTGATTTTTCTTTGATCTTAAGTGAAGTCCCGACCAGTTCAGGTTTTTTATCAAACATTGCTTTGACTTCAATATTTCTGATTCTGAAAAGTTTATATTCGGAAAGAGCTCTTCCAAGCCTTCCTGCACCCACTACAATGACCTCTGCCCCTTTATCAATAGAGAGGATCTTTTTGAGTTCCTTAAAAAGGAGTTTGACCTGATACCCTTTTTTTTGTTTCCCGACCGAAATCCCGAGATAGAAAAAATCCTGTCTTACCTGGTTGCAGGAAACGCCTGTTATCTCCTCAAGTTGTTTGGAAGATATATAATCCGAATCCGGAAGATCCAGTTTTAACAACGCCTCATAGTAGAAAGAAATTCTACGAATTACCCTTAAACTAATCTTTTTTTTCATTTGCGACCTCTTTTTATTGTTCAAAGTCTAACTATATTCCAGAGGTCAAAAAAAGTCAAGTATTTAACGATATTTTTTTGTTAAAAATAAAAATTATATTTTCTGTTGATTGTATGAACTATTATATTCTTTCTGTTCTATACCATCTTATTCTCTATCTCTTTAACAGTTTTCGGAATTGGTTCACCGAGCAATTTATGTCCCTTTTCTCTTACCAACACATCATCCTCGATCCTTATCCCTCCAAAATTCTTGTATTTTTCAACAGCTTCATAATTGATGAAATCTTTATATTTTCCTTCAGATCTCCATTTGTCGATAAGAGTCGGGATAAAATAGATCCCAGGCTCTACAGTCAGTACAAATCCGGGATCGAGCTCTTTCGCCAGTCTCAGATAGGCGGTTCCAAACTGATCACTTCGTTTCATTTCCTCTGTATATCCCACATGATTTTCTCCAAGGTTTTCCATATCGTGAACATCAAGTCCCATCATATGTCCGAGTCCGTGTGGAAAAAACAGAGCATGAGCACCCTCTTTAACTGCATCGTCTATATTTCCCTTCATCAATCCCAGGTCTTTTAGTCCTCCTGCTATGATCTCGGCAGCAAGGAGATGGATATCTTTGAATTTTCTTCCGGGTTGAACAAATTCAATTGAGGTCTCATTGGCTTTTAGAACAATTTCATAAACTTCTTTCTGTTTCTGAGTGAATTTTCCTGATACAGGCATTGTTCTTGTTATGTCGGAAGCATAGAATTCAGGAGATTCTGCTCCTGAGTCTACGATAAGAAGATTTCCTTCTTCCATTTTGTTCTCGTGTGAGTGGTTATGCAGGGTTTCGCCATGAACAGATAGTATTATAGGAAATGAAGTTAAAGCCCCATATTTTCCTACAATTCCTTCTATAACTCCCGTCATCTCTTTCTCAAATTTCCCTGGTTTTACTGTTTTAAAAAGAGTGTCATATATTTCGGAGGAGATTTTAAGAGCTTTTTCTATCTCTGTGATCTCTCTCTCCTCTTTGTATGATCGTTGTTTAACAACGGCAGTAATTAATTCAGGGGAAGAGTAGTTCTTGAGAATTGAAGGCATTATTCCAAGTAATTCAGAGAGGTCCTGCAGTGTCTCGCCTCTATAAGGTGGGAGGAAATGGATCTTTCTACCTTCCATAATTGCTGAATTAATAAGAGCTTTCATATCTGCAACAGTTCCTGATCCTGAAGTCCCGATGCTTTCCGAAAGTTTTGAGACAAGAGGTTGTGGTCCCATCCAGATAATATCATCTATCGTAAAATCCGTACCGAACAGGTATGACTCTCCTTTGTCAATATCCAGCAAACCGTAGAAACCGGGTTTGTTCAATCCGAAATAGTATAAGAACGAGCTGTCCTGCCTGAAGTGGAAAGTATTTGCAGGATAATTCATTGGTGATTCTACATTACCGGGGAAAAAAACTAATCCCGATCCCATATTATTTTTTAAGATTTCTCTCCTTTTTTTGTAAACATTAAATTCGAACATTTTTCCTCCTTTGATTCTTAATAAGAATAAATGATAGTAGTCAAAAAGGGATAAAAAATCAAACTTGAACGGATTTTTTTTTTATTTCCCGGAGAGGAGCATTTTTGCCATATTAAGAAATGATCCTATATCATTGCTAAGCATTCCCGTAAGGATATCCCCGGATATCATGATGTTCATCTTACCCTCTTTTTTATAGTAGGGATCTGTAAATCTAATTACATTCCCTATTTTTGTTATTGTCCCGTTTTTGTTTTTTATAAAACCGATATATTCAGATAAGATTTTTTCAGATTCTAAAGATGATCCGGTTTTTATGACAAACAATCTTTTGATCTTTTCCTTAACAGAGTATTTGGCCGAATAGGCCTTATTAAGAAAGGAATGCCCCATGAAATTCAGGTTTGTATATTTCTCTGATCCTTTGATCTTGTTTTGTGTTGGGAATTTTGAAAAGATATACGGATATACTTTTTTGTGAGGTATATTGGATGAGATCTCCCCTGCAAGTTCCATTAGCTTCTCTTTTTCATTTTTCCCGAGGTCAAAAGAACTGAGCTTAACATATACGGGACCCTGAAAAAAATTAAGTATCCCCTCTTCGTAGTACCCTTCTGTTCCGATCTTTACTAAATTACATTCATCGGGTTTTTCCGCTGTGTAAATTCCGAATCCGTTCGGCAGGTTATCGTGAATATAGATATCTACCGTGATCTCTCCGCCATTTTGATCTTTATATCTTTGAGAATAAAGCTTTACAAAATCAAAACCAAGAAACAGATCTGCACCACCGTCAATATATTCAAAAAGAGTATCCGGGGTATATGCTTCAACACTCCCTTCAGAAGAGAATCCATCGATTTTTGCAAACAGATTTGTCTCATTTGATACAGATCCATGAATTATTGCAGATATGGGAAGGATATATAAAATAATAAACATTATTGATTTTTTGTCCATTTTGTCTCCTTAGTATTGCGAATTCTTTTTAATTAAATTAAGCATAACTTAAAATTGATTTTAGTCTATGAAAAGGTCAAAGTAAAGCGAAAGCTGTGTGTTCGAGAGTGTTTCCAAAGTTAAAAAAATTGTGCTTTTCTGTTGACAAAAAGGGAGTTTGGAATTAAAATACCTTTTCTTGTAAAGGAGGTAATATGGCACATAAAATTACTGAAGATTGTATCAGCTGTGGTGCTTGTGAAGCAGAATGTCCGGTAGAAGCTATTTCACCCGGTGATGATAAGTATGTAATTGATGCAGATAAATGCACAGATTGTGGAGCCTGCGTTGAAGTATGTCCTACCGAGGCGATCATAGCTCCTTGATGTAGCAAACGAGGAATATTTAATATACAACAATCTGCCTGTTAAAGGGCGGTTATTATTAAATCTTGACAGATTCCAAAAGTATAGGTAATCTGCAAGATTAGTAGAAGGTGAAAAATGGAAGATAAATCAAAACTGTACAATAATATGTCTTTATTTAACAAAATACCTGTTTCCGCTGATAAGGTTATTGCGGTTGCCAGCGGGAAGGGTGGTGTCGGGAAGTCGACTGTAACTGTTAATTTGGCACTTGCTCTTGCAGCCAAAGGTTATAAAGTGGGATTAATGGATGCGGATATTTACGGGCCGAATGTTCCTTTGATGCTTGGTGTGGAAGATATTAAAGTCAGGGCAGAGGGAGAGTTTATGATCCCTATCGAAAAATTCGGTATTCAGATCATGTCTGTAGGTTTTATTACGGATAGGGAAAAAGCGTTGATCTGGAGAGGTGCTCTTGCCAATAAGCTTATTGAGCAATTTTTCAGGAACGTTAAATGGGGGGAACTTGATGTAATGCTCATAGATCTTCCTCCTGGTACCGGCGATGTTCCTCTCTCAATTCTTCAGAAAGTTGAACTTGATGGTGGAATAATAGTGACCACACCTCAGGAGGCATCAATAGCTGATGTGCTTAAAATGATCAATATGTTCAAAGCGGATAAGATCGAAACAGAAATAATCGGCATTGTTGAAAATATGAAATACTTTGTATGCCCTCATTGCAATGAAAAAACTGAAATGTTCCCAGTTTCAGATCCAAAAAATTCTACTGAGGGACTTGGATATAAAATACTTGCAGAATTCCCTTTTGATAATGGAATAGGGCTAAAGAAAGATAATGAAATTCCTTATTATGTGGACAGAAAAGATACAATTCTGAAAAAAGAAATAGATAAACTAGCTACCGAAATAGAAAAAACAGTAAAATTGACAAAAAAGTAATATCTAGGATTAAAAATCTTTAATTTTCTGTCTCTGTAATAAAAAAAGGACATTGTTGACGTGTTTGTCTTGGCATCTATAATGCTAATATAGATGCAGGAGGGAAAAAATGAAAAAATTAATACTATTCTTAACCTTGGTCATATTCATTTCTATTTCTGTTCTTGCGGATTATCCTCAGTCGGAACAAAATAGTGCCAGGTATTACGATAATGCCAAGGTTATCAAAGTGAAATATTCTCAGGGAGACACTTATGTTATAAGAAGTTATGATGAGGGTCGGGAAGAAGCCGGAGTTAATATTCCATTATTTGATAAAGATATAGCCGGAACTAATGATGGCAGACTCGATATTTATCTTGGAAGGTCAAATTTTATGAGGCTTGATTTTGACACTGAAGTTGAATTTCTGAAAATTCCGCAATTGCGAAAAACAGATCTTAAAGTTTTTGTAAAGCGGGGAGGGATATATCTTGATCTTTACAATCTCGATTATGAGAAAGATGTAGAGATCCAAACTCCCGACTGCGGTGTTTTTATTCTTAATAAAGGTGTGTACAGGATCAATTATAACGGAAGCAGAGGGACTGAAGTGTTTGTTTATGAAGGACTTGCTGAGGTAGCTGGAACTGAACGTAGCCGGAATGTGATGGGAAACCAGAAATTGGTGATGAGGGACGGTGCTGTTCTTGAGAGACCTTTTTTCTTCTATTCATCTGAAAAAGATAATTTTGATCTGTGGAATGAGAAAAGACATAATCTCGTAAATTATGCTAGAAGCAGTTCCTCGAGGTATCTTGACAGAGGATATGAAGACTATGAATATGAATTGTCAAGGTCTGGAAGATGGAGGTATAATTCGACTTACGGATCAAATATCTGGATACCCTACAATGTAGGATCAAATTGGAGACCTTACTATAATGGCAGATGGATATGGACTCCCCATTACGGCTATTACTGGTATTCTTATGATCCATGGAATTCATTTACTTACCATTATGGAAGATGGCAGTATGATTCTTTCTGGGGTTGGTATTGGCTCCCGGGATATAGGTGGTCACCAGCTTGGGTAGGGTGGAGTTATAGCGGATCCTATTACGGTTGGACTCCGTTAAGCAGATATAACAGACCGGTCATAGTTATAAATAAAAGATGGCTCAGAAACTATAAGTATAGTAATGGTATTCCCTGGAGATCCCAGTCTTCTGTCTTCATAAAGAAGGGGAATCTCGGGAGATCGATAAAAAAAGTTGCTTTAAGACAGGGCTCTTTTGTGAACATGAATAGCAAAGGGCTAACGTATAAAGGTGTGTCTCCGGTATCGAAATACAACTATAAGAATGTGAAAGTTCTGAATTCAAGAGGGAGGACTGTGAAGTTCAAAGAGGGAGGTATATCTTCCAGATATTACAACCCTTCCAAATACAAAAGTAATGGAACTAAAAAGAACGGGGTTTCTTACAAATACAAAAAGAGCAATTCATCTTCGGTTAACACTCGCAAATATTCCGGGTTCAAAAGTTCCGGATCAAAAAAAATATCAGTAAAGGGGTTCAGTAGCAGTCGCAAATCTTCAACCGGAATAAAAAAGACCTCCTCCTCAAGTACAGGAACAAAAATCAGGAAAAAGAAAAAATCAGGGTATCCTTCCTTTTCAACAAAAAGGTATTCCGGATCAGGATACTCAGGAAACACAAATTACTCCTCCAGAAGCAGCCGTGGATATTCAATAGCTTCCAGATATGGGAAAGGAACTTCCGGTTTGTCAAAATATTCAAACAGGAAATACTATCCTTCGAGAGGGAATGCAGTTTCCTACAAGAAAAAAAATTATGTTTCGGGAAATAGTTATAATTATTCCCGTCCGAAGTTTAACAGTAAGAATTCATCTTCATACAAGAGTTACAGATCGTATACTCCAAAAACTTATACATATAAGAGGAAAAGTTATAATTCTGGAAATTCATATAAAAGCTACAGATCATATATCCCCAGATCATCATCCTACAGTAAAAAGAGTTATAATTCATTTCCGAAATATTCAAGGTCTTACAAGAATTATTCCGGAAACTCAAGAAGTTTTAAGAGGAGTGGCAGTTCCAGAAGTTACTCTAAAAGTAGCAGTTCAAGAAACTATTCCAGAAGCAGTGGATCCAGAAGTTCATCATCAAGGAGTTATTCAAGAAGTTCATCATCAAGGAGTTATTCACGTTCATCATCATCATCGTCAGGATCTTCTTCGAAGTCGGTACGGAAGAAATAATGATAAAAAGGGGAGGGAGTAATTCCTTCCCCTTATTTTTCTTTTTTATTGTCTATTTTAAAAGTAATACCACCATTTTCAATTTTACCTGAAACTTTTCCTCCCCTGGTAAGTTTTCCGAACAGCACTTCATCGATGAAATAATCTTTTATTTTTTCCTGAACAACCCTGGCGATCTCTCTTGCCCCGAATAGATTAGAGTAGCCAAGTTTTGCAATAAACCTGAACACTTCAGGTGTGAGTTCGAGTTCAATGCTCTTTTCGGTCAATTGTTCTTTGAATTCATTGATCTCTTTTTTAACAATACTCAGAACGGATTTTTTATTAAGTCTTTCAAAAATGACCACCTTGTCAAGTCTGTTCCGGAACTCAGGAGAGAAATATTTTTCAATCGATCTTGATATAGCTTCATCTTTTATGATCTTATCATCAAATCCGATACCTGATCTTCCTATCTTTCGAGCTCCTGCGTTTGAAGTCATTATAATTATTACATTTCTGAAATCTGCTTTTCTGCCTGTATTGTCTGTCAATGTTGCATAGTCCATTATTTGAAGTAATGTATTGAATATATCGCTGTGGGCTTTTTCAATCTCATCGAGTAGTAGTACACAGTGAGGATCTTTTCTTACTGTCTCGGTGAGAAGTCCTCCCTGATCGAACCCGACGTATCCGGGAGGAGCTCCAATAAGACGGGCAACTGTATGACGTTCCTGATATTCGGACATATCAAATCTGTGAAAAGCTATGTTCATAACTGATGCCAGTTCTTTCGAAAGTTCTGTTTTGCCTACTCCCGTAGGACCTACGAAAAGAAAAGATGCAACAGGTTTGTCTGCTTTTCCAAAACCAGCTCTTGCTCTTTTGATTGCTTCCGAAACCAGGGTTATTGCATTCTCCTGGCCGAATATTCTTTTTAATAGTTCCTTTTTGATCCTTTTAAGCTTTGAGAGGTCCTTTGCCGATATGTTCTTTTCCGGAATATGTGATATCTTTGAAATCACTTTCTCTATCTCTTTTTTCCCTATCCTGTTGTTCTTACTTATCTTGTTTCCCATCTCGATCTTAAAGAGAGCACCGGCTTCATCGATCACATCTATAGCTTTGTCGGGAAGAAATCTTTCGTTGATAAATTTATCGGAGAGTTCGGCTGCAGTTCTTAAGGAATTTTTACTGTATCTGACCTTATGAAATTCTTCGAATTTATCCTTCAATCCTTCCAGGATTGAGATCGTTTTTTCAATACTCGGTTCCTTAATATCGATCTTCTGGAATCTCCTTGACAATGCTCTGTCCTTCTCAAAATATTTTTTATATTCCTCATAAGTTGTGGAACCGATACATTGCAGTTTCCTTGATGAGAGAACAGGTTTTATTATGTTGGATGCATCCATTGCACCACCTGAAACCGCTCCGGCACCTACAATATTATGGATTTCATCAATGAAGAGTATATTATCTCCGGACTCAACAAGTTCGTTGATGACCTTTTTTAATCTGTCCTCAAAGTCCCCTCTGTATTTTGTCCCGGCTATCAGCCCACCCATATCGAGGCGGTATATTTTTTTGTTTTTAAGGTGCTCAGGGACATTTCCGACAGCGATAAGATGTGCAAGTCCTTCTGTTATTGCTGTTTTCCCAACACCCGGTTCTCCTATATGAACAGGATTACTTTTAGTCCTTCTGCAGAGGATCTGAATAGTGCGTCCGATCTCATCATCTCTTCCGATTACAGGATCCAATTCTCCTTTACGTGCAAGCTCGGTGAGCTCGACGGAGAACAATGAAAGATTTTTAAATGAATGCTTTGTTTCAGGTCTTTCTTCATGCTTTTCATCCGTTCTGTCAGATGAGCTTTTTACGTATTCTGATTGAACAAATTCAGAATTATCTATTCCATGGGATATATATGTCAGAAGATCGAGTTTTGTAAGACCTTCATTATTAAGCAGTGTGACAATGTGAGAGTTGGTGTCGTTAAAGAATGCAGCAAAGACATCGGAAACATTCAGGACGTCTTTCCCTGCTGAAGAAATATGGATCATAGCATTCTCGATAAGATTAATGAATCCTTCCGACTGAACAGGATCTTTTCCATTGGTGATCGGTATATATTTATTCTCAAAGAAATCCTCGATCTGTTCTTTTATGGAATCGATATTGCCACCAAGGTTCACAATGATATCCTGGCCGGTTGAAAAGAACAACGAAGAATATAATATGTGTTCAGGGGTTACATACTCATGGGTCCTTGTTTTTGCTTCGTTAAAAGAAGCTAAAAGGATATTGTTCAACTCTTTGCTTACTTTCATCTATGCTTTTTCATAACTGCATTTCAATGGGAATTCATTTTCCCTTGAATATCTGTTAACCTCATTTACTTTTGTGACTGCAATGTCAAAGATATAAATCCCACAAATCCCTTTCCCTTTTTCATGTACATCCAGCATTATTTTTGTTGCTTCAGATGCAGATTTACTAAAAAATGTTATAAGAACTTCAACAACAAAATCCATAGTTGTATAATCATCATTAAATATTACCACCTTGTACATTTCCGGAGTTATAGTCTTGTGATCTGAAGCAATTTTGATCTCTTCTGCAATTCCCATTTAAGTAATTCGATATTTCAGAATCTGTATGAAATTCCTCCCCGGAAGAGAAGACCGTCGTAAAACGCGGCTTCACCGAGAATGTATACGTTATTAATGATTTTTCCACGGAATCCGAAGTTTATGTGGATGACAGGAAAGAAGCTTAGAGGGAATTCTTTCCCTTCTGAGGCTTCATATTCATTTCTGATATCTTCAAATGTCCATATCTCATCCTGTTCTTCGACTATATCAATACCTCCGATCCTTGATGTTGCCTTAGAGTGAAATTTGACAAGAGCTTCCTGAGATCCGAATCCGAATCCAATCCCTAAGAAAGGATGAAATCTTTTTGAGGGCCAGAGTTCCCATCTTATACTAAGGTTGATCGAATGTGGAAAAAGGTCAATTGTACCTGAGGCTTCCGCTTTTATCGGGTTCCCATGATTATCGTAACCATCATAATTCCCCTCTGCTTTCATCTTGAAATTGTTTTTTTCATAAGACACTCCGAGAGAAAACGAACCGTTCTCCCCACCGGGGAAGAAACGGAATTCAAATCCGTAATTGTTGCCGTTTGAACTGAACTTAAGGCTGCCATATTCAGGATTCCAGTATTCTATCTCTGGAATGATCTCATTTTCAACAAGAGGTGCGATCATATTAACATTCCACGAAGAATAATGAAATCCAAATTCAAACATACCTTTTCCTGAAATGGGGATCACTATAAATACAAAAATAACAACTACTAATGATAATTTTTTCATTTTCCCCCTTCAATAATATTATAATTAATTACATATAAAATACAACAGGGTTTCAAGCATAACAGTATATTTACCTAAAGACATTCAAATAATTCAAATTTTGACTTTTTTCGTAAAAAAAACTATATATCAGAATTAACAGGAGTGAAAAATGAAAAAAACAATACTTATCATGCTTGTAATGTGTGTCCTAATAATTCCCGGCGGTACTATGTTATCGGGATCCAACAATAAAAGTGAAGATAAAATGCCGGTATTCTCGGAAGATCTGGCTTTAAAATTCTCGGAGATGGCTTTGAATTGCATTGAAAAAGAGTATCCGAATAAACCTTCACATGTTTTTAATAGTAAAAAAGATTCAAAAACACCTTATGAGCTCCATCCGGCATTTTATGGATGTTTTGACTGGCACTCTTCCGTTCACGGTCACTGGATGCTTGTTCGTGTTCTGAAGTCGTTCCCGGACTTAAAGATCAAAAAGAAAATTATAGCAGCACTTAGAAGAAATATTACAGAGAGCAAAATTGCGACTGAAGTTGCCTATCTGGATCAACCGAACAGGAAATCGTTTGAGAGAACTTACGGCTGGTCATGGCTTCTCAAGCTGACCGAAGAATTATATACCTGGGATGATCCAGTCGGGAAAGAATTATACGGTCTGATCTCACCTCTCGCGGAAAGGATCGTAAAAAACTATTTGGATTTTTTTCCGAAGCAGACTTATCCTATCCGGACAGGAGTTCATCCCAACACGGCATTCGGACTTCTTTTTGCTTATGATTATGGGAAAACATTGAAAAACAAAAAGCTGATTGATCTGATTTCATCCCGTGGCCGTGAATATTTCGGATATGATATAAATTGTCCGGATAACTGGGAGCCGGGTGGAGAGGATTTCTTCTCCCCATGTTTAATGGAGGCTCTCCTTATGACACGTATATTGAATACGAGGGCTTTCCGTATCTGGTTCAGAAAGTTTTTCCCTTCTTTCAGGTCCAGCCGGCTTCTTATCCCTGCAGTTGTATCTGACCGGAGCGACGGGAAGTTATCTCATCTCGATGGTTTGAATCTTAGCAGGGTATGGTGTTTTTCTGGAATTTTGAGAAAACTTTCTGAAGAAGATCCATTAAGGTCAATAATTAAGAGATCGATAAATCTTCATTTAAAAACGGCAATGGAGAATATTAAAAGTGGATTTTATGAAGGTGAACACTGGCTCGGTTCTTTTGCAGTATATGCTTATTCTGAACTCTGATTATTAGCTGTTTTCCTGTCCTCTTTTTCCATAACTTTGATCAGTTCTGTCCATGTTTCCATTGTCTCTCTTGCACCGGCTTCATCAAGTTTATTTATTGCAAAGCCAGCATGTATTAGAACAAAGTCACCGATCTCACATTCTCCGATCAAGTCAACACGGACATCTCTCTTTACATTATGAAATTCAACAACAGCATTTTGACCTTCCAGCTTGATTATCTTTGCAGGAAATGCAAGGCACATGATTCCTCCCGATAAAAACTGAATATAACATATCTTTTCTGTATATTCAAAATTCCCGGTTCTTTGCAATCATCGTTGTTCTATTGTCAACAAAACTGAGAACCGTCCCCAAAAAAGGTTTCAAATTTGGAGAGATGATTCTGTGTGGAATATTTGGGATGTAATAATTTGACATATGAAGGGGAATTAAATAATATCATAAATAAATGAGAGCAATATTTATCGCAGTTGGGAGTGAACTCCTAAGTTATAACAAAGTGGACACAAACTCTCTATATGTCACAAGAAAACTTGGAGAAAAAGGGATCCTGGTAGACATGAAAATGGTTGTAGGTGATGAGCGCACAAATCTGAGTTGGATGATCAGGAACGCTTGTAAAAGGTCTCAACTTGTGATCGTTTCAGGTGGATTAGGACCGACCGAAGATGATCTGACCAGAGAATCTGCTGCAGATGCTTTAAAACTGAAATTGATCTTCGATGAAAATATTGTTGCCGGAATTGAGGATATGTTCAGAAAAAGAGGGATCAAGATGCCCCAGATCAATAAGAGGCAGGCATTTGTTCTCGATGGAGCAGAGGTTCTCGAGAATTATGCAGGAACTGCTCCCGGTCAGTATTACGACAATGGCAAGGTCAGGCTTCTTCTCCTGCCCGGTCCTCCCAGAGAGATGAATCCTATGTTTGACAGGATACTTGAAGATAAAATAGCATCACTGTCAAATTTTCAAATCTATTCGAGGATACTGAAATTCGGAGGGATTACAGAATCGGAAGCAGATTCCCTGATCTCTGGAATCTACAGAAAATATAAAAATCCGGTAACAACTATCCTGGCTTCTCCGGGACTTATAGTTGTCAACCTGCTTGGCCGTGCAAAAAAGGATATTGAAGAGGTAAAAGAAATAACAGATCAGATCGCGAAAGATATCAGGGAAAAGTTATCTGAATATCTTATTACCGAAGAGGATATCAGAATTGAAGAATTGATCGTCAGAGAGATGAACGGCAAAGGTCTGACATTAAGTGTCGCAGAAAGTTGTACGGGAGGAGGACTTGGTAACATCATTACAAATGTTCCCGGGAGTTCTGAAGTATTTTTGGGAGGAGTGATCCCGTATTCAAACAAACTGAAAATGGGAATTCTTGATGTTAAAGAAGATACATTGGAAAAATATGGAGCAGTGTCAAAGTATGCTGCAAAAGAAATGGCGGAAAATGTCAGGAAAATGACCGGTTCGGATATAGGCGTTGCTATAACAGGAATAGCCGGACCGGGCGGTGGAACAGCAAAGAAGCCGGTGGGGCTGGTTTTCATGCATCTCAACACTCCGGATGATGACATAGGTGAATACAGGATTTTTCCTGGAGACAGGGAGGTTGTAAAGATGCGGACGATCAATTATTGTCTGAATATGATCTTTAAATATTTAAAAGATGACAAACTATGACAAGAAAGAAATCTCCCTCGATTACTTTTATAAAAACCGGGTAAAAATATTCCAAAAAAAAAGGGGATACAGATTCAGTGTCGATTCTCCGATCCTAGCGAATTTTATTCCTCACTCCGAATCGGATGGACTTGAAATCGGTTCGGGGTCAGGTATTATCTCTCTTCTTCTTCTGTACAAAAAGAAGTTTCCTTTTATAACGGGGATCGAAATACAGGAGGATCT
>Ga0256845_1001943_pt1 | contig 15718 bp, 16 predicted proteins | sample RiftiametaG_FD_189101 | JGI IMG/M metagenome (GOLD analysis project Ga0256845, IMG submission 189101) | Tube worm associated microbial communities from hydrothermal vent at the East Pacific Rise, Pacific Ocean - Riftia | ecosystem: Host-associated > Annelida > Integument > Unclassified ...
CGCCATTAAAAATCCCAAATGACAGAGACATAGGGCCCTGTGAAGTCAATATCTGTATTTAACCCGTCTATGAGGTCATCGCTGTCTAAGTGAAAAGCTTTATAGCCTGTTTCAATACCCACGCCCATAGGAAAAGAATAACGTGTACTTACTTCATAGCTATAGGTACTGATACCAGAAAAGATTAGTAGGTTTGCTTCTACTTGAAATGAAAGGTCTGAAGAGGGTACGTTAAAGCGTGCCTTACCATAAAGCATAGGTATTAAGGTACTGTAGTCTACTGCATCACTTATGGAGGATGTATCGATACGTATATCTCCTTTTAGATATCTAAATGTAAAACCAGCATCTATTTCAGTCCAATTGTCTAGTAGTTCATAGTAGAGTGTCGTGTCTGTATAGCTTAGCGATAGACTACTGTCAATACTTCCTGTAAAGTTTTGAATATCTCCCCATACAAAATGTTTTACTTTTGTGTTTGCATCATGCGAGAGTGAGTTGTATGCTATTTTTACATTAGGAAAAAGGGGGAAAGGATGTTCTATATATATCTTAAAAAAGATATCTTGACTACTTGAAAAGTCTAAAGTGTCAGAGAAGTCCACTGAGCCAAGGGAATGATAGCTACTACTCCCTTCAATCGTATGATAGTAGTAGCCTATAGAAGCTTCTCCTCCTATGGTATCTGCCCAAAGAAATGTTGAAAAGAGTAACGAGAGAAAATACTTTTTCATAACTACTGAAGTCCTTGTGTCATAGTAAAGATAGGTAGCATCATCGCTGCAATAATAACACCTACAAACCCACCAATAAATAACATCATAAAAGGGTTGAGAAGAGAGAGTAGTATTTTAAGTTTATCATCATTCTCTTCTGCATATAAACTTGAAGTATTACTAAGGACCTCGGCAACTTCACTAGACTCTTCCCCTAAGGCAAGTGTTTGCATAAAATTACGTTTTAGTCTTACACTATTGACCATCTGTAGAGAATTAGAGAGTTTGTTTCCCTCTTCTACTTTTATGGAGGCTTTATTGAAAAGGTCTGAAAGTTGGTAGTTAGCAAAGGTTGATTTAGCAAGCTTTACTGCCTGTGCATAGGCAACACCAGAACTTAGCATAAGTGAGAGAATATAAGAGAAACGCCCAAGTTCATGATTTTGAATTAAATTTCCAATGAGAGGTACTTTTAACAATATCCCATCTATAAGTTTGTGAAAAGCTTCTACTTTTGCATAGGCAAGTTTAAAGAGTACAATAGAGGTAATAAGTCCAATGAGGATATAAAGATAATTAGCGATAAGAAAATTACTTGTTGCTACAACAACTTGTGTAACTTGAGGTAATTCCTGATCAGTATCTTCAAATATTTGTGTAATTTGAGGTACAACAGAAACAAGCAAAAATGCAATAATAAGGATGGCAACAACAAGAATAACACTTGGATAAATCATTGCACCTTTTACTTGCTTTCTAACTTTTGTTTGGGTTGAAAAGAAATCTGACATATTGGTAAGTACTTCGACCATTTTTCCACTTTGTCCTGCAACATTGAGACTTTGTAGAAAAAAATCTGGTAGTGCATAAACTTTTTGAGCTTGAAGTGCATTGAAAAGTGATTTACCCTCATCAATCATCGTTTTTAAAGAGTTGAGGAAAGAGACATATTTTTTCTCTCCCTCATGCTGATTTTCAAGGAGTTTAATGGCGGTTAAAATAGTCATGCCAGAGTTAAGATAAGAAGAAAGTTCTTTGGAAAATGTAGCGAGAAGTTCACCAGGCATTTGACGTTTGGAAAAGGCCTCAAGTGAGAATTCTTTTGCAGGGCTAAGCCCCTCATGGTAGATACCTTGTGACTTTAGTTTCTGTCCAGCTTCTTCTACGGAACTAGCCGTTACTGTACCTTTAACTTTTTTCCCTGATTTATCAAAACCTTTATACTTAAAGAGCATCTCTGTTTTATCCTTATCTTAGATGTATGTATTATAACTTTTTTAGCTGTATCTTGGTATAGTGTCTCATGAAACGATTTATAGCATTTTATTTTCTTTTTTTAGGTGGATTATTTGTGCTATTTTATGCACCTACTTCACAAATATCACATATGATAAATGAGTTACAAACCACGCTTACACTTAAAGCCCTAGACCTTTTTTTAAAGCCGGAACAACTTCAAGGTATAGATATATGGATCAATCCTTATTATAAAATTATTATTACAAAAGCGTGTAATGGGATGATTCCTATTCTTTTTCTATATGCCTCTATTTTGGCATATCCAGCCTCTATAACACATAAGGTACTTTGGATGTTTTTGGGCTATATCATATTTTTTGTGATGAATGTTGTGCGTATCTTGTGGGTGGTTTTTGTGACACAAAATGGTGAAGGACATGGCGACTTTTATTGGTCACATGATATCATAGGGAATACACTTTTAATGATAACAGGATTAGGGCTCTTTATCACCTTTATTAAGACTGCATCCAAAAAAATTAAAAACGTGTAATTTTCACATGCCAATAGGTAGAAGAGTGTTTCCCTTTTAGTTTCACTTCATTGACCGTAGCTGTAGGCCCTGGTCTGTCAGGAGGAGGAACAATACGTATCTCTTCGGGGATATAAATACTACGCTCATTTTTTTTCAAAATATCACGACTATCTAACTCTTTTATTCTAAAATGTTTTTCAAGAATGTCATCTGCACTTTTTGTGTCTTTATGATGTTTTAAAATGTTAGGTGTAAGATAGAGAGAGTCTTCTAAAGAGCGTTTATTACGCTCCGAAATATAGATAATCTGTTTTTTATTTGTAGTGTAGAGTTGTAAAACATAAAGTATAGCAAATGAGATAATAACAACAGAGACCAAGAGTTCAATAATAGTAAATGCTGGACGTAAAATGTTATTTGTCTGTATATTTTTCAATAAAATTCTCCACTGTCAGATACAAGTTGTGAATGCTCTAGCCAATAATCTTTTGCATCTTCAGGGGACTCAAATACTTTTGGTTTTGCCAGATAACTGGGTAAAAAATAAGCTCCTTCTTCATTTTCCAAGATAATCTGCGTAGAACTCCCATTAGGATAAAAATTCATTTTTAGACACACCTTTTTATCATTGTATCGTTCATACTCTATACGCACTAAAGAGTTTCGCGCATCTACAGTATAAGCTTTTATTCCAGTAAGGTCTATGTTGCTCGCATAGGGTTGATAGGCAGAAGAGATATCACGTCGGAGTAAACAAGTTTTACATTCATTTATACATAAAAGCGTTGTTTGCCTGTTAAAGTTTTGTGAAGAGACAATGTTGTGTTTAAGATTGGAGGGGGTAAGTGCCTTAGGCTCTTTTTTAGTGAGTTTTATGGTGCTAAACCCAATAAGGTAAACCATAGAGACAAGTAAGATAACAATAAGCAGTTCTATAAGTGTAAAACCTTTATGATATGTTTGGTGTTTACACTTAAGCATTGGTTATTTACATTCACTAAGTAAGATATCTTTATTCCACTCTTCTCCACCTTCTTTTCTATCTGCAGCAAAAGAGATAATTTCAATATCGGAACCTTTTTTGACAAAGACAAAAGGAGTATTCCATGCATCTTTCTTAGGCTTATTAAGATAAGGCACAACAGGATAATTTGGGTATTTATCTGCATCTGGATTTGCAAGAAGTGCCTGTACTCCCTCTTCGGTATCAGGTAGCGTGCCATTGTCTAATTCAAATTGTTCAAATCTTCCTGCTAAACTTTTCATAGAGAGACACATAGTATTTCGTGTTGCTTTACGTTGAGAGTCCATGAGTCCTGGAGCAACAACAGCCATAAGCCCTCCAAGTATTACAATAACGATGAGTAATTCAATAAGAGAAAAACCAGCTCTTAAATTTTTATAATTGTTCATTTATATTCCTTAGGTATAATATTTGTAATAATTTTACTTGAATAGAGCTTTTAGATGGATAAAATGCAACAACAACCATTAGTTATCAGATCTCAAAAAGGATTTGCCCTTATTATTACACTTTCTGTATTGTCTGTGGTGATTGCTTTAACGGTAGTACTCTTGAGCTACTTTAATGAAGTAAGAGAAGATGCTGATACAACAAAAGCATTGATACAAGCAGATGTCTATTATTCAGATATCGTGGGGCAATTTAATAAATTTGCAAAGAAAAAGTCACTCTTTAATCAACTCTACAGAAGATCGGTACCTTTACGTACAGGTGATGGGCGTTTTTCTATGGTGCTTCGTTGCAACCCACTCTCTACAGGTGTAAATATTAATTGGTTAGCACTAGAGAGGGGTGAAAAAAAACAGCACCTCTTTCAAGAAGCACAACTTCTCTTCGATACCTTGGCACAAGAGTATAACTTAGAAGACCCCGATAGATTACTAGAGATGATACTTTTAGAGATAGGTTTAGGGAAAAGGTTTGTCAAGCCAGAACAAAGTAGACTTATACAAAAAAACGGTATTATATCTTACCAACAATTTTCTGGAATACTTAACCGTTATGAAATGGAAGTAGATGACCTCAAAGTAGGACGTGTTCCATGGCGAAAATATTTTAGTTTTTCGCTCAAATCAGAAAAAATAGATGCAGAGTATAGCTCAGCAGAACTGATTTCATTTTTATTTGATATCGATCTTAAAACAGTGAGAGAGTGGAAGCGTAGCTTTCCTAAACCCTCTCTTGTATCTTTCGTCAATGATAATGCAGGAGACTACAACGGAAAGAAAAATTTACTGGCAGGAAGCACTTTTTTAGGGGAGTCTCGATGTTCAGTAAATTATGGTGGCGGATATAAATTTACATTTGACTATATACAGGGAGAGGCCAAATATTTTGAATTTTATGGAAAACACTAAAGAGCTTATACTTATCTACAGAGATATGAAAAGTGTCTCAAGTATACCTGCGAATGGTGTCAATATTATGTTGACACCGCAGTTTTATACTATTAAGCGTGAAGAGCTACCAGTAAAGTATGCGTATCAGGCTAAACGTATAGCACCTTCACTTTTTGATGGCTTATTGGAAGATGTACAAAATCACAAATATTTTGTTGTCAAAGAAGAGAACAGCTGGTTATTTATAGCCTATGATGTAGAGAAAATAAAAACATTTTTAGAGCAAAAAGGGATAGAGATAGCACAAGTCTCTAAAGTCTATTTTGCTGAGCAGGTCGTAGATCTTTTTACAGCACCTATGCTACTGGGAGAGAAAGAGGCCTTAATCAACTTAAATGGAACGATAACAGTTCTTCCTCAAGTGGCACTCAACCCAGATGAAAAGCCTATACGTATCAATGCACATTTTACACCTAAAAAAGGTGTGGCTTTTGAAGGAGGAGGTAAATCTTTCGTTGGGGCAAGTGAAGCATACACATTAGCCTCTATTTTTCTGCTCTTTGCGGTTATCTATTTTGTAGAAGCTTCACGATATGGTGGAGAGAATGAAGCACAAGTGCAAGAGACACAAACCCTTCTTGAAAACTACCCCTCATTACAGAGTTCTTACGCAAGAAAAAGTATTTCTGATAAATATAAAATCATTGATAAAAAAGAACGTAAAAAAAGAGATACCGTAAAAGCATTGTCACATATGATTTTTAAAGGCTCTACACTTACTTCACTACTTATTGATGATAAAAAGTTTCAAGCACAGTTTGCCTGTAAAGATAAAAGTGTGGCAAAAAAACTTCAAGAGTTGGCAAAAAAAGAGAAGTTTAATACAAGTAAAGTTCCCAATAGTAATGATGTACAGATAGAAGGTACCCTATGATGCAATTAAAAAGATATAAAAATGAACTTATTGTCGGGATTGCTCTTTTATTATTGTTAATAGCGCTTATCTATAAACAAGGGGTAACTTCTGGTCAAACAGATGCAAGTGCTGGTACAGCACTACAAGAACTTAAAGAAGTCATAGCACTTAAAAAAGTATGGGGCGATAAAAAAACGACTAAAAAAGTCGATAAGCTTAAAACTATTGTCTCTCCTTCAAAAGTAAAATGGAGTAAGAAAAGTAAAAAGCTAACGGCTTCTTTCTTAAATCTTAGCAACCAAGAACTTAATAGAGTCATTGTCAAAATTATGAACCTCGCTGTAGAGATACAAAAACTAGAAGTCAAAAAGCAGGGTGTAGCTTATCAAGTGGAGTTTAAATGCAAATGGTAAAAAAAAGTGCTTTGATATTTTTGATGCTATGGTTTTCAATATTGTTGTTTATGCCAAAAGCAGAACTCTATTATACGATAGAACAATCATTAGCTAAGCAAGATATAAAACTTAATGAAAAGAATATAGAAGAAGGGATATTTTCTTTAACGCTTAAAGATGTGACTGTCTATGTCAAAGGTATTGCACTGGCTAACATAGAAGAGTTAGACTTTTTTACGCTTCTCTTTTACTCTTCTTTAGAGGTGACTAATCTAAAGGTAGATGAAGCATTGCAAACAAAAGTACCTGCTACAACCAAAGAGGCAAGTTTTACGCATAGTATACTTTCGCCACTTAGTGTTTCTCTCGATGCCAATGGTTCATTTGTAGCACTAGAAGGTAGCGTAGATTTAATAAATAAAGATCTACGTATTGATTTTGTTGAGGTGGGTGATATTGGTATGATACAGTCACATTTAACAAAAGATGAGAAAGGATGGTTCTATGAAAAATCTTTTTAAACCAGAAAATATTAAAATATTTCTTGCTATCTTAACCTTCTTACTTATTATTAAACTATTATGGTTTGTTGTACAGGTTACATGGTTATCTGCCATAGACATAGACCAAGCAGAAGACCAAAGTAGTAAGTCTCTTTATTATAGAGTGAAGTTGACACCAAACAATATTGCAGCACCTCAGAAAACAGTACCTCAAGTAAAAAAGATAGCAGGAAGCATTAAAGAGATTAAGCTTTTGGCTATCTACAGTGCAACAGATATCGCTGTAGTAACGGTTGAATATCGAAATAAATCAAAAGTATTGGCTTCTGGCGATAAAATCAATGGATTTACCTTAGAGGGTGCGGGTAGTAATTATGCGATGTTCAGTAAGAATGATAAAAACTATAAGGTATTCCTTGCTAAAAACACTAAAGGAAAACTCAATAAAAGTAGTATAAAAAGTGCACCTGCGAGTAATCCAAAAGTTAAAGCAGAAAAAGTTTTAGGCGAAGTAACCAATGAGGGCTCAACAAAAATAATTGATAGATCACTGCTTGAACACTATGCCGACAATATGGATGATATCTATAAAAATATTGGTATTGGAGAGATAAAAGAGGGAAAAGATTTAAGAGGGTTTAAAATTAATTTTGTCCGTAGAGATTCACCTTTCGCCAAACTGGGTATTCGAAGAAATGATGTCATTAAATCTATCAATGGACAAGAGATAACGAGCTATAATGCTGCCTTTGGTGTGTATAAAAATATTAAGAATGTTGATAACCTTAGTCTTGTTATCATAAGAGGAAAAGAAGAAATGGAGCTAGAATATGAAATTAACTAAAATAGTATTGAGTGTATTGTTATTGTTGTCAGTAGGAGTACAAGCAGAAGAAGAGAAAGTAGATGTAAATTTTAGAAACCTCAATGTAAGAGATTTTATAGAAATGGTTTCTAAAATTACGCATAAAAATATTTTGATAGAGAGTGACTTAAAAGGAAAAATAAACTTTGTCTCTCAAGAACCTATTAAAAAGAGTGGGCTTATTCCTTTGGCAAACTCAATCTTGGGGAGTAAAGGACTTACGCTTATCGACCAAGGTGAGTATTACAAAGTAGTCAAAACTGCAAATGCTGCAGGAGAAGGGCTAGAAGTTAGTAGTACCATAGATGGTGATACTATGAAAACGGTTATGTTCCCGTTGCACAATTCTAATGCAGCGGTTGTCCGTGCAAAAATCAAACCGCTTCTTCATAAAAATGCAAAAGTTATTTCATTTAAAGAAAATAATGTTTTAGCGATTACCGCCAAACCAAGAACCTTAAAATCTATTGCTAAAATTATCAGTGTAGTAGAAGAGCGTGGAGAAAAGAAGTCCATAGTTTTGGCACTGGAAAACTCAACAGTAAAAGATCTTTTTACCAATGCACAAAATATGGCTAAAAAGCTTTTTCCTCAAACCATTGAGAGTGAAAAAGTAGATATCTTTAAAGATGATGCTACAAACTCTATAATCTTGGTAGGTAAAGCAAACAATATTTCTCGTATGATTAAATATATTAAGCAACTAGATTTAAAAGGAGAAGATCAAACACAAAAGATGTATGTACTTCGTCTTAAAAACTCTAATGTAGAAGAGATGGAAAAGATACTCTCTAAACTTCTTGCTCAAATGAACTCGGTGAAAATAAAAACGTCTAAAAAAGGTGGTCCTCCACCAAGTAAAGCGATGGTTGTTTCTGATTTAGAGAGAAATGCACTTATTTTACTTGCAACAGGAGAGCAGATAAAAAACATACGTGAGACGGTACGCAAAATAGACATACCTAAATCACAAGTATATGTAAAAGCGAAGATTGTTGAAGTTGATACAAATATGGCGGCACGAATTGGATTGAAGTATGGTTTAGAAGGTGGAGCTATTACTACCAACGGGCTCTACTCGTTAGTGAGTAACATGGGTGCTAAAGCCTTACAAATGTCTCCAGATCTTTTAGGCTTTTTAAATACAAATGATTCTTCTTCCTCAAATAGTAATCCAGCATTTAAAATTGATGGAAATACCAATAAAGTATTTGCTTTAGGGGCACAATTAAGTCTATTGGAAAACAATGGTGCGGCAAGACTTCTTAGTGAACCTTCTGTACTTTGTACCAATAATAAAGAGTCATCTATTTACGTGGGACAAACGATGTCTATCTTAACCCAAGGGCAACAGTCTACATCAGGGGTATCAAACATAGTAAACAACTATTCTAGAGAAGATATAGGGTTAACCTTGACAGTCCAACCAAGACTCTCTAGCAATAATCAGGTAAGTCTTGAGATAGAAGTAAAAATTGAAGATCTTGATCCTTCTTCAGAGCAAATTGCAGACAGACCAACAACGACTAAAAGAACCGTGAAAACTAATGCCATTGTTAAAAATGGAGAGACTATTATTTTAGGTGGACTTATAAAAAGGGTAGATGGGACAGGAAAAACAAAAGTACCTTTCTTTAGTGAAATACCAGTGCTTGGAGATCTTTTATTTACACATACAGCAGATAGACAAAGTGAGCAAAATGTAATTATTTATCTTACTCCATATATCGTAAGAAGTAGTAGTGATTTGCAGAAGCTCAAAATACTTTTATCTGAGTTAGATCAGGTACAAGAGCAGTATAATAAAATAGTATTAGCAGATCTTGAAAAACGTGGTGGATCTTTTACATCAAAAGGTTCAGCAAGTGGAAGAATCCGTCATTCTCCGGATGTGTATAGAGGACCAGAGCCTGTAGTTGTAGAGAACCCATCAAGGGGTTCAGGAGGGCCTATCTATACACCATCTCCTGCTGTGAGTACCTCTGTAGCTGTACCACAAGCAACACTGCCTACGCCAGCACCAAAAAAACAACATGCTTCTTCTCGTATCATAAATACAAATACTGCTTCTACTCCTAAAGTAGCCAGTACAGAGGCAGAAGAAAAAGGTTTCTTCTCTTCACTTTTCTCAAGTAGTAAAAAAGAAGAGAACCAAGAGTCTGCAACACGTGGTTCTAGAGGTTATTATAATCCAGATTTTGGAGATGAATAATGCATTTTCCTCGCCTTCAAGATGTTAACCTTGAACCCCTTTGGGAAGAGGAAATTAACCATAAGCTAGCCATAAAACATGCACTTCTTTTCTCTGAAGTCAATGGTATTAGTACGGCTATTATTACAGATGAAACATTAAGTGATGCCTTAAACTACTTCTCTAAACTCTCCTTACATTATCCTATCAATATTGTAGATGCAGAGAGTTTTGAACGACTTAAAAATAAATTTTTAGAAATTCAAACAAGTTCAGACTTCGAAGAGATGTCAACCACTTCAGATGAACTGATAGAGGTAGAAGGTGATCTTCTGGAATTCATTCGTAATTCACAAGATCTACTCTCTTCCGAAGACTCTGCTCCTATTATTAAACTTGTGAACTCTCTCTTTTTTCAAGCACTTCAAAAAGGTGCAAGTGATATACACATAGAGAGTGGAGAGCGTAAGGGTGAAGTACGTTTACGTATGGATGGTGCTTTGAAAAAACACCTTGACTTAGATAAAAGTATTGTTACCTTGGTGATTAACCGTATTAAAGTTATCTCCAATCTTGATATCTCTGAAAAAAGAGTACCTCAAGATGGACGTACACAGTTGAGTATCTCTGGTAAGAATATCGATGTAAGGGTCTCTATTTTACCTACGTATCATGGAGAAAGAGTGGTTATGAGGATTTTGTCTCAATCTGAGCATATCCCTACCTTGGAGTCTTTAGGTTTTACAGAAGATATAACAAAAGATCTCTACAAGCTACTCAACCATGCACATGGAATGATACTCGTTACAGGACCAACAGGGTCAGGTAAATCAACAACACTGCATGCCTGTATGCAGCACATAGCAACGCCAGATAAAAATATTATCACCGTAGAAGATCCTGTAGAGTATAATGCCGATAATATCTCACAGATTCAAGTTAATGCAAAAGTAGGACTTACTTTTGCGGCAGGACTTCGCTCTATACTCAGACAAGATCCAGACATTATTATGGTTGGGGAGATACGTGACTCTGAGACAGCAGATATTGCATTGCGTTCTGCACTCACGGGACACCTGTTACTCTCTACCCTTCACACCAATGATGCAACATCATCTTTGAGTCGTCTTATGGATATGGGAATTGAAAATTTTCTTATCTCTTCTACGCTCTTGGGTGTACTTGCACAGAGACTGGCTAGAAAACTTTGTGTACACTGTAAAGAGGGAACTTCTTTAGCACCAGCCACCATGGAAGAGGTAGATTTACCAACGGGTAGGATTTACTTTAAGGCAGTAGGATGTAAAGAGTGTGACTTTACTGGATACAAAGGGAGACAGGCAATAGGTGAACTTTTTGTTATTGATGACAACGTAAAAGGGATGATGAAAGATGGTTTTAATGACCACCAAGTCCGTGAAGCAATGAAGAAAAATGGTATGACTACCATAGCTGATAAGTTAAGAGCAATGCTCATGGCAGGAGAGACAAGCTATGAAGAAGCTGTACGTGTTGGGATAATGGACGGATAGGCATGACTTTCGTGCAAAATAAACAGCAAAAAGCCTTTACCCTTATAGAGGTACTCATCTCTATAGGGCTCTTAGGTATCATCATTGTCGCACTATTCTCAACAGTAAGTATGATGCGTGACTCTAATGCAAACCTCTATAACTATCTACAAAAATCTAAAAAAGTAACCCAGGCAACGAAAGTGTTGTATCTAGACATTATGAGTTCTGATGGCAATATCACGATTAAAAAAGATGAATTTACAAGACTTTGTATGCAAGAGACTAGAAATTCACTCTATGCACTCTCTTTAGCTAAGGTATGCTGGGTTGTTCTTAAAAAAGACAATACCTTGGTACGAGTAGAAGGTAATAACTATAGATTACCAACACGTTTTGGAGACAGAGTAGAAGTAAACCCTGTAATGAAACATGTTGAACTGTTTGATGTCTATCATCAAAAAGACAAAGTATTGGTTTTCTTGAAGCAAAAAGGCGAAGAGCCTATTACTTTTATGATACAAGGGGTAACGAAACCTAAAATAAAAAAAGTAGTAAAAAAGAAACCCATCAAGCAAAAACCGAGAATACCAAATAAAACCACACCAGGGAAAACACCAAGTAATACAATTCCGAATAATACACCTGCTAGCCCAGGTGAAGTAGCTCCTCCCCCTGGTACAGAAATACCCCCAATACCATAAGTAAAAAGGATTATCATGCAAGAAATTTATGAAAAATTAGGACTGTTTTACCTAGGAAAAGATGTAGATAAAACAACTTTGGATGCAACTGATGCACTAACCTTACTTAAAAACAAAAATTTTACGACACATGCAGCCATCATTGGTATGACAGGCTCTGGGAAAACAGGGCTAGGTGTAGGTATCATAGAAGAGGCAGCGTTAGATAATATTCCTTCTATTGTTATTGATCCTAAAGGAGATATGGGGAACTTATGTTTAGTAGATGCTACTTTTTCTGCTAAAGCGTTTGAGCCATGGGTAGCAGATGAAGCCAGAGCAAAAGAGGTAGAAGTAGGTACTTATGCAGAAAAGATTTCAACTACGTGGAGAGAAGGCATAGAATCTTGGGGACAAACAACTGAAAGAGCAGCCAAGTTACAAGCAGTAAGTAAAACAATATACACTCCAGGAAGTTCCGCGGGTGTTGCTATTAACGTTATGTCTTCACTTGACTCACCCCCTTCTGAAGTGATGGAAGACAGCGATACTTTTTCTTCTTACCTGAAGAGTACCACAACGTCTTTACTCTCTCTTATAGGGATTGATGCAGACCCTTTAGACTCTAAAGAGTATATTCTTTTAGCACAAATTATCACAAAATCTTGGATAGCAGGAGAAAATTTAGGCATAGAGACACTTATTGGGAAAATCATTAAACCAGGGTTTAAAAAAATAGGTGTGCTTCCTCTTGAAGATTTTTATCCACAAGATGCACGGTTTAAACTTGCAACAAAATTTAACTCACTCTTAGCAAGTCCTTCATTTTCACTATGGTTAAAGGGTGATAGTTTAGATATACAGAAACTTCTTTATGATGAAAAAGGTAAAGCAAAAGTAGCCATTTTCTCTATCTCTCACCTTAATGATGATGAACGTATGTTCTTTGTCACGCTACTGCTAAACAAATACATCGCATGGATGCGAAGACAAAGCGGCACCTCGGCACTAAAAACCATACTCTACATGGATGAGATATATGGCTTCTTCCCACCTACTAAAAACCCACCAAGCAAAGAGCCTATGCTTCTGCTACTTAAACAAGCAAGAGCCTTTGGCGTGGGTGTGGTTCTTAGTACACAAAACCCAGTAGACCTAGACTACAAAGGACTCTCCAACATCGGAACATGGTTTATAGGTAGGCTACAGACCACCCAAGATATAGAGCGTGTCATAGATGGTTTAGGTGGCAAAGTAGGAGCAAGTTATGGTAAGGCTGAGATAAAAACCCTACTATCAAACCTCCAAAAACGAACTTTTTTTCTCAAGTCGGCACATCTTGAAGATATAAGACTCTTCTCTACACGATGGGTACTCTCCTACCTCAAAGGACCACTTAAACGAGATGAAATCTCTGCTTTGATGGCAGAGCAGAAAGAGCTACAGAGTATAGAAGTTGAAACTGTAGATGCGATGATAGAAAAAAAAGATAATCTAGAGAGTTTTCAGCATATTGATGACTCTATTAGTCAGTATTTTGAACTAGATCCAAGCCAAACCAACACCTATATACCAACACTAGGAGCCATAGCTAAAGTACACTTCTACAATCAACGCAAAGGGATAGACGAGGAGAGAGAGATTGTACTCTCATTAGCTATAAAAAAGGGTCAAAAGAGTCTCAATTGGGAGGAGGCAAGAGAGGAGGAGGAAAGCTTTGAAAACTACCCCTACACTCCACCAAGCAGAGCAAAGTTTCAGCCACTCCCACATATAATAGCCCAAGACAAATCTCTCAAAAGAGCCATACGAGAACTCAAAGAGTCTCTCTATAGGGAGCAGAACCTAAAACTGTTACGTTGCAGTAAGCCCAAACTTGAGTCTGAAGTAGGTGAAGAGGAGGGGGACTTCAAAGTAAGAGTCCAAGATATGCTCAATGATAAAAAAGAGAGTGAGATAGAGAAACTTCAGTCTCGTTTTGAGAAAAAAGAGAAGATACTACTAGATAGACTCAGCCGCGCTAAAGAGCGTGTAGAAAAAGAGGAAGCAGACTCCACAAGCTCCATGATAGAGACAAGCATAGCAGTCCTTGGAGCTCTCTTTGGACGCACAACACCTACTAAACTAGGACGAGCCTTTAAAAAAGGAAGCAACATCCTAAAAGAGCGTGGTGACATGAGCAGAGCCGAAGAGAGAGTATCTAAAATCCAAGAAGATATAGAAGCACTAGAGTACGAACTAGAAGATAACATAGACGCACTCAACGAAAAGTACAGTGTAGATAACTGCAAGATAGAGAGCTATAGCATGAAACCACGCAAAACCGACATAGATGTTGAGCTGTGTGCAGTGGTCTGGAGAGTGGATTAAAGTACACCCTCCATCATCTACTAATTGGACTTGGAGCAACATCACATAAGCAACCACTTCCACATAGGTATAAGCACGATCTCTTTACCCTCTACTTTTAAAATCTCATCTCGCTCTTTTGTAACCAAATAGCTTTTTTGCAAATTAAAGTAAGCCATACCTTCTTGTAAAGTGGTGATCTCTCTTTCTAGAGTACTTTGAGAGGCTATATCGTAACTTACATTGACAAGCAAACCACCATGTATATTGGCATATAGGTCAACCTCTTGTTTACCTTTGAAGTAGTAGACTTCTGGTGTTTGTCTGCGTAGATGTAAAAATGCCATATTTTCATAAAGTTTAGAGTAATCTTTTGACAAAGAGGCATCAAAAAGTTTTTTAAAACCATTGTCTATAGCATAGAGTTTCTTAGGGTGTCGCTGCTCCTCTTTTACAGAGTTTCTGTAAATAGGCGTGGTAAAGAGTGCATAGGCTTCCTGTAGGTAAGAGACATACTCATAAAGCGTATCTTTACTCAGTCTGTAGCCTAATGATTTATATTCATTGTACAGTTTGGTAAAACTAATAAGTGTACCCATATTGACAAAAAGGTATTTGATAAGATGTTTTAAAAGTGCATGGTTTTTAATGGCATAACGTTCAATAATATCTTTGTAAACAATGAGATCTAGATAATCTTTGAGGATGCGTTTTTGTACATCTTCACTCTGTCCAAACGTCTCTGCAAATCCCCCATCTTCCAAGTAGGTATTAAAAGCATTCTGCATATAGCTCAAACTAGATGATGAATAGAAGTTCACCTCTATCTCTTTATGACCCAAATACTCTTTAAATGAAAAAGGAAATATCTCGTAGACGATACTCCTACCACGTAAAGAGGTAGCTATCTCACTTGAGAGAAGTTTAGAGGATGAACCTGTAATAAACAGTTGCACATCAAGGGTATCGTAAATACGTCTGACAAACTTCTCCCACCCCTCTACATTTTGCACTTCATCTAAAAAAAAATAGACTTTCTCCTCTCTTTTGTTAGGATAGAGTTCATAATATGCCTCCACCAATGCATCCATATCTTTTAGTACTATAGGGAAGAGTCTATCATCTTCAAAGTTAATGTAAACCATATTCTCTTTTGGCACATCCAAACGAAGTTGTTCTATAAGACTATACAGCATATAGGTCTTACCCGATCTTCTTACCCCTATGAGAGAAATAATTTTGTTTGTATCTACAGGTATGTTATACTCACGCTTCATGAGTGAAGCAAAAACCCTCTCTTGTGAATTGACAATCAGCTTTTTAAATCGCCCATTCAAAAAATAAGTGCAATTAAAATTCAATAAAAAAAGAGGTTAAGGCTGATAAAGTAAAGTTAAATCAAATACACCAATATAAGGATTTAACATGAAACAATATCACCACTTAACCCA
>Ga0256845_1001944_pt1 | contig 15716 bp, 17 predicted proteins | sample RiftiametaG_FD_189101 | JGI IMG/M metagenome (GOLD analysis project Ga0256845, IMG submission 189101) | Tube worm associated microbial communities from hydrothermal vent at the East Pacific Rise, Pacific Ocean - Riftia | ecosystem: Host-associated > Annelida > Integument > Unclassified ...
TTCAATTTTAAAATTGGGACTTCTTTTTTTATTTTTTTTATGCTGTTGGGTCTGGTGTCATTCTTAAATATGGTTTTATCTCTGTGACTCCTTTTGTGAAAATCTTTTTAGCATCTTCTGTTGTAATTTTCAATAGATTGTATTTTTGTCATGTACTAAAGAGATAATTAATAGAATGTTTTTTTATGAGGTTAAAAATGTATTAAAATTTAGTATTTTTATTTCTATTAAAGGAGTTAATCTAAGTTGCTTGTAATGAGCACTTAAGTTTATTCTTTAGTTAATGCCTAGTGGACTTGACCAGAGGTTGTTTATTTTATAAATATTATGGATATAGAACAATTAAAATACCCAATAGGACATTTTGAATGCCCAAATACCATTACCGACAATGATATTGTTGACTGGATTTCTATTCTGGAACAATTTCCGCATAGGCTGGAACAGATGGTAAATTCTCTTTCCCATGATCAATTAGAGACTCCGTATCGCCCAAATGGTTGGACCATAAGGCAAGTTGTGCACCATATTGCCGATAGCCATCATCATAGCTATACGCGTTTTAAATGGTCGCTTACAGAGAACAGACCTCTTATTAAGGCTTATGAAGAAAAAGATTGGGCTGAGCTTTTTGATGCTAAATCTGCTCCCATTTCTTTATCCATAGATTACATTAAGGCATTGCACGCTAAAATGGTTTACCTGTTAAAAGGACTTTCCATGGATGCTATGGAATTAAGTTATTTGCACCCAGAAGACAATGTAGAGGTTACTGTAAAAGAGAATATTGGGAAATATGCTTGGCACAGCAATCATCACTATGCCCATATTGAGAATTTATTAAAACGAGAGAGCTGGATTTAAATTATAGCCTTTTTACCATGATGTGCATATCTTGATACTCTTTTTTGATATATGGAAAATTAAGAGTTTTGTTGATTGCTTTTTTAAAACCATTGTTTAGATAAAATTGCAATGGAGGGCTTGTTGCCATAACATCTAACCAAAGTGCTTTTTTGTTCAATTTTCTAGAATAATTCACTACAAAATCTAGTACTTTTTGATCAATGCCTTTTCCTGAATATTCCTTTAAAAGGTATATTTTCTCTAACTCAATTGCTTCTTTAGCTGTAAAAGAGGTTATGGCACTATCTTTTTTTATTTACTATCTATCCATTTAATATTGCAGCCTATACTTGGCTTTTGTATTGGGTTGATTGGATTGCCCAATAGTAAAGCATCTATGGCATTACAGAGGTTAATACCAGTTACTGGAATACCATTTTCTGGTCGGGAATTATCCAATTGCCCACGGTAAACCAATTCTAGGTTTGAGTTGAACAAATAAAAATCTGGTGTGCAGGCAGCGTCATAATTTTTGGCGATTTCTTGGGTTTCATCATACAAATAAGGAAATGTAAAATCTTCATCATGTGCCAATTGTTTCATTAAATGAGGTGCATCTAATGGATAGTTTTTTACATCGTTACTACAGATGGCAATAAACCCAATTCCTTTGTTGACATACTCTTTTGCCATTAGGGATATTCTAGTATTTATATGCTTTACAAATGGGCAATGATTACTGATGAACATTATTACCGTGCCGTGGTTTCCTTTAATGTTTTGTAGGTTTAAAATAGTATTGGTTACAGTATCTAAAAGATTAAAATTAGGTGCTATAGTGCCCAAGGATAACATGTTACTGGGTGTTCTTGACATTTTTATATAATTTAAAAATATAAAATTAATGCATTTTTAATTTTAAAGGCTTGGTTACATCCTCTTTAATAAGATGCAAATTGTTAAATTTTAATATGAATGCTTATATTGTGACATCTAGAATCAAATAAATATAATGAACTTCATTTGTCATTTTATTGTTTCAGAGATTAAAATTTTTGTTATTTGGTAGATCAAGTTATAGATAGTGTTCATATAAATTTTAGTACGGAAGCACTATGGGTTATGAATTTTGCTTTGGCATTTGTTATGTTTGGCATAGCCTTAGAAATATCCTTGACAGATTTTAAGCGTTTGTTCAAAAGCCCTAAACCAGTTTTAGTCGGTGTTGTCAGCCAGTTTTTATTACTTCCTTTAATTACATTTCTTTTAGTATGGTTTATAGAGCCTTTGCCCAGTATGGCTTTGGGAATGTTTATGGTAGCTGCATGCCCTGGAGGGAATGTTTCTAATTTTATAACACATTTGGCAAAAGGAAATGCGGCACTTTCAGTAAGTCTCACTGCAATCGCTACATTATTGGCTATTTTTATGACCCCATTAAACTTGCAATTATGGGGTTCTTTGTATGAACCTACTAATTCAATTTTAGAAACGGTATCTATTTCTCCATGGGAAATGATAAAATTAGTAGGGCTGTTATTGGGGATACCTTTGGTTCTGGGCATGTGGTTAAACCATATAAAACCTAGATTGGCAGAACGGATGGCAAAGATGCTTAAAGTTGTTTCACTGTTGTTTTTTATTGCCTTGATTTTTATTGCTTTAAATAACAATAGGGATATTTTTATAGATTATGTTTTTTATGTTTTTTGGATTGTACTGCTTCATAATTTAGTGGCTTTTTTTACTGGTTATTCTTGGGCAAAACTAATGGGGCTTTCTCAAAAGGATAGAAGAAGCATAACTATAGAAACTGGGATTCAGAATTCTGGGTTGGGATTATTATTGATTTTCACTTTTTTTGATGGCCTAGGTGGAATGGCAATTCTTACTGCTTTTTGGGGCATATGGCATTTGATTTCTGGTTTATTTTTGGCAGCAATATGGGGATATAGGCCAAGTGATGAAAAGGAACTTGCATGAAAAAAGCAGGCTATTTTTTGTTAAAGTGGTGGATTGGTGTCGGGCTCAGGTATTATTATTCCAAAATCAACATTCATGGTATAGAGAATATTCCAAAGGATAAACCAGTGCTTTTTCTTGCCAACCATCAGAATGCACTTATGGATGCTTTATTGATAGCTGTGTTTTGCAGATGTAACCCCTACTATTTAACTAGAGGAGATCTTTTTAAAAACCCTTTGGCAATTTTTTTTTTAAATTTTATACATATGATTCCTGTGTATCGCATTAGAGATGGCAAGCAATCTTTAGGAAAGAATGATGCTATTTTTGATTTGTGTGCTGATTTATTGAACGAGAACAATCAAGTACTTATATTTCCTGAAGGCAACCATAATATTAAAAAACGTATTCGCCCTTTAAGTAAAGGTTTTACAAGAATACTTTTTAAAGCATTAGAGAAACAGCCTAATTTGGATATTAGACTTGTGCCCATTGGAGTAAATTACATAAAGGCGGAACGTTTTCCAGATAGCACGGCCCTATATTTTGATAAAGACATTTCTATTTTGGATTTGTATGATGTAAACAATCTACCAGAAACCATCAAAAGGATGAAGAGTGTAGTTTATGAAAGTTTAAAAAGGAACACCACCCATATTGAGGATGAAGAAAATTATCCATCCATTTTAAAAAAACTAACTGCAATGAAGGTTGATTATTTAAACCCTAATAGCGTGAATACTATCTTAGAAACTTTAGGAAATAAAGCAATTGCAATAAAAGAAAAAAATAGGTTCCAAGGAGCTATAAAAAGTTTGTTCACAATTCTTAACTTTCCTTTTATACTTCCTTGGAAACTGTTTTTACGACCAAAAATCTGGCAAATAGAGTTTATAAGTACATTTAGATTTTTATATGCCCTTGTTCTTTTTCCAGTATTTTATATGCTCATTTTCTGGCTTTTTGGAAGCTATATAGGGTATGCTCCTGTAGCTATTGTAATCCTGAGCCATATTGTATTTAATTACTTGTATATTAAAACGAACCCTTTTACATAATTTGTCCAAAGAAAATGGCATTCATCAATAATTTATTGGTGCCATACCAAAAGGCTCTAAAATTAGTGTTATCTGTAAACACAATTACTCTTCCTTTTCCCAAGCGTTTCACTTGAAAAGGCACAGTGTTTTTAATAAGGCTTAATTTTTCTTCAGAAATATAACCACTTAATAACGGGGTGTTGGTATATGTTATAGGGTTGTTATAACTGTCTTTGTTTGGTTTTATATACACATTGGTGTTTCTGAACAATGCTAGGTTATCATTTTTATATCCATAATTAATAGGATGTGAACGGTCCAATTTTGTTTCAAAAATAGCTCCCCCAGTAACTTGTGCACCATTGAAATCTCGTTTTTGTTCAAATGAAATTTTTTTGGCAACTAGCGTGTCTTTTTTAAAGGATAGTTTTATGAACTCATTTTTATTGAGCCATTCAGCTACATTTCTATAACCAATGACAGTTCCGCCATCTTTGACCCATTCTTTTAGTTTATTAATTCCATTTTTGTTCAATGCACCACTTCCCCAAGAACTAGGTATAATAATGTCCGTATATATGCTTAAATCAACTCTATTGAAATAATCCACATCAAGTTTGGTGATTTTCATGTCATAACGCTGGTCAAACAAATGCCAGATTTCTCCAGCGTCATAAGATCGTACACCTTTACCAACCAATAGTGCTACTTTTTGTTTTTTAATAGGGTCAAAGTCATTACTGCCCAAATCAATCCCTACAGTGTGCCCTGTTCCTACTCCGTCTATATTTATTTTACTTTCCTTGGCCACTTTGGTCAAAAACGCATAAAGTTCTTTAGAATTCAATTTTTGATTTTGCACAGGAACCATGATTGTGCCATAGTCATATTTCTTGCCATTTAATGTAAATTGAGATTTTGCCACTTTTGCCCTAATTCCTTTATTGACTATTTTGTTTAAGGCTTTTGGGGTATAGTATTCATGCCATTGAAATAGATAGGCATAATCACTTTGCTTATTTATGGTTCCCGTTAAAGGGGCAAGGTTTTTTACTTCTGCTCCAGCATTTGCAAGTGAGTTTACTTCTGTATAATCCACATTAAAAGCTAAAGGAAATGTCCAAGCAGAGATGTCATAGAAAATACTGTCTGTAAAAGTTGTTCTTTTCTCGAACATAGCCTTGATGAGGTATGGGTTTTTTTGGTTCATGGGTACTACATAGCTGCTTCCTTTTTTATATGTTTTTCCAGCTATGGTGATATCATTATCCAATTCATTGAATTTTATTTTATGCCGAGTTAGAATTTCTGCCAAGTGCCATGTTTTTGCTGCATCCTTGTTATCTCCAAAAATGATGGCTTTGGATTTAGAACGGATAGCTTCACTCCTCATATTTTTGTAAAAGGTTCGCTGGTAGTTTAAAATTTTTGAACGCATGTTTTTAGCGGCATCAATAGTGGACAATGCTGCAGTAAATTGATTGCGTATTGTAAATGGGAAAGTCAAGGTGCCGTTTTCTGTTTCTTGGATGTGTCCTCTAGAGCTTCCTTGTTCAAAAAGAATACCTATGCTTCCGTTTACATCTGGGAAAGTTGAACCTTTTCCATAAAAGTAATCGTCATAACCTTCTTGTGAATAATACAATGACCCTATTTTATCTAAAGCCTTTATGTGGTAAGTTCCTATTTCAGCAGTAAGTTCTTGGTTTAATTTTGGGGTCAATGGGTGCACTCTCATTGGTTCACCAGGTTGAAAAAAGAAGGTGGAATTTGTGCCCATTTCATGGTGATCCGTTAAAATATTGGGCAACCACTTATGAAACGTCTTAATACGGGCTCTACTTTCTGGCAATTGTACTGGTAGCCAATCACGGTTTAGATCAAACCAATAATGGTTAGTTCTACCACCAGGCCAAACTTCATGGTACTCCCTATCATTGGAATCAGAATTTAGGTTGTTGCTCCTATTTGTATTTGCCCAATAGGCAAAACGTTGAAGCCCATCAGGATTATATGAGGGATCCATTAGGATAACCATATTATCCAATAATTCATCTATTTCCTTACCTTCTGCCGCAGCAAGGTAATAGGCATAAGCCAATCCAGCATTTGCCCCACTAGGTTCATTTCCATGGATGGAAAATCCTTGGTAAACAACTATGGGCATATCAGAGGTTGCCATAGAACTGCTATTGCTTTCAGAAAGAGCAATATGGTTCTTTTGTATTGTTTCTATGTTTTTATGATTTTTTGGAGAAGTTATGGTCAATAGTAAAATTGGCCTGCCTTCATAAGTTTCCCCTCTATTTTCTATTGTAATTCGGTCACTTGCATTGGCCAAGGTTTGCATATAGAACATAAGCTTGTCATGGGTTACATGCCATTCACCTACTTCATGCCCTATAATCTCTTTTGGTGTGGGAATCTCTTTGTTGTATGAAACGTTTTGAGGCAGATAATAATTTAAATCAAATGTTTCTTGGGCAGATAAAGTTCCAAAAATACTGACTACGATAAGAAGTAATAGTTTTTTCATATATGCTTGGTTGTAAATTTAAAAACAAAAACGACCCATGTATAAAGGGTCGTTTTATAGTTTGTTTAAAAAAGAAAAAGTTAGATGTCATCAAAATCAACATCTGTAAAACTATTATCGGAAGTTGCCTCTCCATTTTCAATAGAATCTTCTTTCTTAAAATCTTTTTGATGACGTTCAGAAATAACTTCTGTCCCTTTCTCATCAATTATATAATCCATCATTTCATTCATGATTTCTCTAAAGGAGCTAAAATCCTCTTTATAAAGATATATTTTATGCTTTTTATAATGAAATGATCCGTCATCATGTGTAAATTTTTTACTCTCGGTAATCGTTAAATAATAATCACCAGCCTTAGTACTTCTTACATCAAAAAAATATGTTCTTCTGCCAGCCCTTAGAACCTTGGAATATATTTCTTCTTGATCCATTAATTCTTTTTCACTCATTTTTATGTAGTTATAGTTAGTGGGGGTACTTTTGGTTAATCTCCAAAAGTGTAAAAAAAAAGCTAATCCTACAACATTTTTCTAATTTTCTTTCTCTGATAATTGGTGGTAATACAATTGTTTGTAATATCCATCTTTATTCATTAATACATTATGACTTCCTTCTTGGATGATTTTTCCATTTTCTAAAACAATGATTTTGTCAGCATTTTTTGCAGAGGAAACCCTATGGCTTACTATTAAAGTAGTCTTGTTTTTAGAAGTTTTTTTAAGATTGTTCAATATTTCCTCTTCAGTTTCTGTATCTACTGCCGAAAGGCAATCATCAAACAAATAAATTTCAGGATTTTTAAGAAGAGCCCTTGCAATGGAAACTCTTTGTTTTTGTCCTCCACTCAGCGTTATTCCTCTTTCCCCTAAAACAGTTTCGTATTTTTTGGAGAAATCCATAATATTATTATGTACTACAGCCATTTTTGCAACTTCAATTATTTCTTGATCTGTAGCATTTTCTTTTCCGAATTTTATATTGTTTTTTAAAGTGTCAGAAAAAAGGAAAGCATCTTGGGGAACAACACCAACTCCTTTTCTTAAACTATTTAAGTTTAATTCCTCTATCCTTATATTATCAATTAATATTTCTCCAGATGTAGTATCATACAAACGGGCGATTAAATCTAGTATAGATGATTTTCCAGAACCTGTTTTTCCAATAATGGCAACAGTTTCCCCTTTATTGATAATAAAAGATATATTATTTAGAGCAGTGATGTTGGTATCTTCATAGGTAAAGGAAACATTTTTAAATTCTATTTTTCCTTTGATTGGGGTTTCTTTCTCAACTTCATTTTTTATGGTTGGCTGTTGATTCAAGAATTCATTTATTCGTTCTTGTGATGCAGCTGCCCGTTGTACAATAGATGTGAGCCACCCTACAATTGCAACTGGCCAAGTAAGCATATTAACGTACAGGACAAATTCTGCAATGGTTCCAATAGAGTCTATTTCTCCGCTAATATATTGCTTACCGCCAATGTATATAACAAATATGTTACTTATGCCAATAAGAAGTATCATTAAAGGGAAAAACCAAGCATTTATTTTGGCCAAATCCATGCTTTTATCCTTTCCTTCAATAGCCAAAGTGTTAACTTCTTTATTGATTTTTGGTTCAAGACCATACGCTTTGATAATGGATATTCCTGAAAATGACTCTTGGGTAAAGGTGGATAAAGTGGATAGGAATTCCTGAACCTTGGTGCTGCGTATATGTATAATTTTACTGATTTTATAAATTAAAAAAGAAAGTATTGGGAAAGGAAGTATGGTGTATAGTGCAAGTGTGGGTGCCTTTATGAACATTAATGGAATTAAACACCCAAATAAGGTTAGGGCGTTTATTCCATACATAACTGCAGGTCCTGCATACATTCTTACCTGACCAACATCTTCACTTATGCGGTTCATAAGATCCCCTGTTCTATTTTTTTTGTAGAAATTTAGATTAAGAAATTGGTAATGGTCATATATTTCATTTTTTAAGTCATATTCTATATAACGAGATACATTTATAATAGTCTGCCGCATTAAAAAAGTAAAAGCACCGGATAGAAATGTAGTGCCTAGAATAATTAAAATATATTCCAATAAAAGGTCTTTTGCCTCAGTCTCTGCTATGGTTTTGCCTATGAACCCTTCCACTACTTCAAAAGATTTCTTAACGTATGAGGGCATCACCAAAGAAAAAATACGCGCAATGATAGTAATGATTACACCAAGTAGAAGTTTGACCCAGTATTTTTTAAAGTATTTGTTTAGATGTTTTAGTTCTTTCATCCAGTTGGATTGCAAAAATAATTAGATGTTTTACAAAAGCATCAAATATAGTAGTTTGATGGTAAATTAAATGTTATAAAATATATAAGATTGTAAAAGGAATTGGTCAGGATTTAAATTATAACACTATTTTTGCGCCTACGTTTAACATGTTCTAGAAAAAGTTCTTTAAAATGCTCACAAGAAGGCATATCCGGGTTAAAGTAATGCAATGTGTTTATGCACTGACCCAATCCCATGACGACTCTTTGGAAAAACAAGAGAAGTTTTTAAAAGTGAGTATAGAGAATATGTATTCCCTTTACTTATTAATGTTGAGCCTGTTGATTGAAGTAAGGCAATTGGCAGAAAGCAATGTACAACTTTCTTCAAAAAAGTATTTGGTCACAGCGTCCGATAAATACCCTAATCAGAAAAAGTTTATAGACAATGCCCTTTTGTCCCAAATAGCAACCAATAAACCTCTTAAAGATGCACTGGCTAAAAAGAGATTGAAAAATTGGTACTTAAATGAAGAGTACATAAAAATTATATACAAAGAAATTGTAGAAAGTGAGCCTTATACCAAGTACATGCTTTCTGGTGATTGTAGTTATGAAGAAGACAAAGAACTTATTCTTGATTTGTTCAAAAATATTATAGCACCCAACGAGAAAATCTATGATTATTTTGAGGATGATAAATTAACATGGGTAGATGATATTCCTATTGTGAACACATTTCTTTTAAAACAGTTTAAAAAGGTGAAACAAGATCAGGATGAATCTTTTTTTCTTCCTAAATTATTGAAAGACCAAGAAGATATGGAGTTTGCTCAAAAATTATTGACCAAGACTTTATTGAGAAATACAGAGTGGGAAAATGAGATTGATGGTAAAACGCCAAATTGGGACAAGGATAGGATAGCAGAAGTAGATTCCATTCTTCTTAAGATGGCCATTTGTGAGCTGCTCAATTTTCCATCCATACCAGAAAGGGTCACTATAAATGAGTATATAGAGATAGCCAAAGAGTATTCCACACCCAAGAGCAGCATTTTTATCAACGGTATTTTAGATAAATTGGTAAGGGAATATAAAGCTAACGGAAAGTTAAAAAAATTGGGAAGAGGATTGTTATAAATTAAAATTCCCTAATTTTACTGCAATATAAAAACCAAATTCATGAAAAAAGTATGTTTAGTTTTAGGCGTAGCTTCAATGTTAGCCTTTGTTTCCTGTAAGGAAAACGCATCTAGTAAAGTAAATGCGGCTAATGTAGAAGTAGCTTCGCAAAGAGATGCTTCAGCAAGAAAATTACCAATAATGACTTTTGAAAAATCAGAGCACGACTTTGGAGTTATTGATCAAGGAACACCACAAGAAGTTGCTTTTGTATTTACCAATACGGGTAATGCACCATTGATTATCACAGATGCCAAAAGTAGCTGTGGGTGTACAATCCCCGATCCTCCAAAAGAGCCTATAGCTCCAGGAGAAACAGGAGAGTTAATGGTGAAATTTAACGGCTCTGGACAAAACCAAATAACAAAAACGATAACAGTAACTGCAAATACAGAAAGAGGTTCTGAAGTTTTGAGAATCAAAGCTTTTGTTAACCCAAGAGCTGGTGCTGTGCAAGCTGCTGGACCATTAAAAGCTGTAACCAATTAAAAGATAGTTAAGATAATATGTTAGAACAATATCCATTTCTTCCGCTGATATTAATATTTGTGGTAGCTTATTTTTTTATGATTCGCCCACAGATGAAGCGTCAAAAAGACGAAAAAAAATATGCGTCAGCATTAAAAAAAGGAGATAAAATAATTACTAGAAGTGGTCTTCACGGTAAGATTGTAGAACTTAATGACAAGGATGCTTCCTGTGTTATTGAAACTATGGCCGGCCGACTTAAGTTTGACCGTTCTGCCATTTCTATGGACTTGAGTAAAAAATTAAATCCTGTAGAGAAGAAAAAATAAGTATTTCTTATGATTTATTAGAACAACAGCAATCCATTGGGTTGCTGTTTTTTTTATTTTAACAACGGTACCTGCCATTTAACCCAGCACCATTTTTAATCATGGGAAGTATTTTTTGCAAGCGTGACACTTTTGTTTTTTCTTGTTTTGCAGAAATTATGTATTCACAATATTCACGCTGCTTGTATGGGGTTAAATTTTCAAAATCTTTTTTCAACTCAGTTTCATTGTTTAGAGCTTCAGTAAGTAATGAAGGAATTACCAAGTTTTTCTTTTCACTTCTTTTTGCAATAATGGTCAATCCTTTTTTCTGATTTTCAACGGCTTCTTGTATATAGGAAAGAACAGAGATTTTATCAATATCTTCTATAGGATTGAATTTCCAATGCCTCATACCTTGGGTTTTTCCTTCTTGGGGATTTTTCAGCACTTTTTTTGTATCTTTTAAAAACACACCATTGAAGAACCAAAGGCCAAAATGATTTTTGAACTTGCATATGGACAACACATTTTTGCTGTTCAAGGTATAGGTTGGGAAATTCCATTTATATGTTTCATCAAGATTGGCTTCTAAGGCTAATTGCCGTAAGACACCAATGCTTTCCTTAAAACGATGTTGTTCTTCATAATAAGACGCAACTTTTTCAGACTTGTCCATGAAAATTAATTTTTACTTGCAAACAAGTTCACAAATTTTTACAATAACATCAACGGCCTTTTGCATGCTTTCTACAGGGACATACTCATACTTCCCATGAAAATTATGCCCGCCAGCAAAAATATTAGGGCATGGCAGCCCCATAAAACTTAATTGCGACCCGTCCGTGCCCCCGCGAATGGGTTTTATTATAGGTTCTATGCCTGTAGCCTCCATGGCTTCTTTGGCAATTTCTACAATATGAAAAACGGGTTCTATTTTTTCTCGCATATTAAAGTATTGGTCATTGAGTTCTAGGGTGATGCAATCCCCATATTTAGAATTCAGTTGTTCCGTTATTTTATGCAACATTAATTTTCGTTCCTCAAACCTGTCTTTATCATGGTCCCTAACGATCATTTCCAATTCCGCATGTTCTATTTCCCCTTTAATATGGTGTATGTGAAAAAAACCTTCTCTACGCCAAGTATGTTCTGGAATTTCTCCCAATGGCATTAAGCTCATAAACTCATTGGCTATGCCAATAGCATTTACCATTTTTCCTCGGGCATAACCAGGGTGTATACTTTTCCCCTTTATGGTTACTTTGGCTCCTGCGGCATTGAAATTTTCATATTCCAATTCGCCAACTTGACTTCCATCGATGGTATACGCCCAATCTGCACCAAATTTTTCTACATTGAATTGATGGGCACCGCGACCAATTTCTTCATCAGGTGTAAAACCTATTCTTATTTTTCCATGCTTTATTTTGGGATGCTGGATTAAATAATCCATAGCTGTTATAATTTCAGCAATACCAGCTTTATCATCAGCTCCTAAAAGCGTTGTGCCATCTGTTGTAATCAAGGTTTGCCCTTTGTATAAAAGCAAATCTTCAAAATAATCAGGAGAAAGGATAATATTTTCTTTTTCATTCAGTACAATATCTTTTCCATCATAGGCTGTTATGATTTGAGGATTGACGTTGGTTCCAGAAAAATCTGGTGAAGTATCAAAATGGGAAATAAACCCAATGGTAGGCACTTCTTTTTCTATGTTGCTTGGGAGAGTGGCCATGATATATGCTTTCTCATCAATAGAAATATTTTTCATTCCTATTTCTTTTAACTCTTTGACCAAAAGATTGGCCAAGTCCCATTGCTTTTTTGTACTGGGAGTTGCTTTGGAATTGGAATCACTTTGAGTATCAATAGTAACATAACTTAAGAAACGGTCTATGAGTTTTTGCATCAGGAAATTTTCATCAAAAATAATGTTTATATGTATGCTATTTTATCAAGTGGATAATGAACTAGTTCAAATCTAAAATTGATTGATTTTATATTTATGTCTTAAATGGAGTTCGTATTTTTGTACAAACTAATTTGATTTATGTATAAACTCCTTATTCGTCCAATTTTTTTCTTAATTGATCCAGAAAAAGTACACTACCTTACATTTTCTGCTATTAAATTTCTTTCTAAAATTGGTTTCTCAGGAATTTTTAAAGCTATTTATACTATTGAAGATAAAAGATTGGAACGGGAAGTTTTTGGATTAAAATTTAAAAACCCTGTAGGCCTTGCTGCTGGGTTCGATAAAAATGCACTGTTGTACAATGAACTTTCCAATTTTGGCTTTGGTTTTATAGAAATAGGGACGTTGACCCCAAAACCACAAGATGGAAATCCTAAAAAAAGATTGTTTAGGCTAAAAGCAGATAAGGCCATTATCAACCGAATGGGATTTAATAATGAAGGAGTACTCTCTGCCGTAGCACAGTTAAAGAAAGAGCATAAAGTGCTTATTGGGGGTAATATTGGCAAGAACAAGGTAACACCCAATGATGAGGCAGTAAAGGACTATCTCATCTGTTTTAATGCGTTATATGACCATGTAGACTACTTTGTAGTGAATGTAAGCTCTCCCAATACACCAGGGTTACGGGAATTACAGGACAAAAAACCTCTGACCGCATTATTGACGGAGTTGAAAAAAGAAAACGAGAAGTACGCCAAAAAGTTGGGAAACAATGGCAAACCGATTCTTTTAAAAATAGCGCCAGACCTAACCAATGAACAACTTTTGGATATTATACAAATTGTGAAAGATTCTAAAATTGATGGGGTCATTGCCACCAATACCACAATTTCCAGAGAGGGTTTAAACTCTAATGAAAACTTGACCAAAGAAAATGGTGGATTAAGCGGAAAACCTTTGACAGAAAGAAGTACAGAGGTCATTCGGTTTTTATCTGAGAAAAGTAATAAAGCCTTTCCCATTATTGGCGTTGGCGGAATTCACTCGCCAGAAGATGCTTTAGAGAAATTAAATGCAGGAGCTACCCTTGTACAGCTTTGGACAGGCTTTATTTATGAAGGACCGGCATTGATCAAGAAAATAAATAAGGCAATCTTAAATAGCCCAAATATATAGTTCGTTTGTTGATTCCTTGGGTCTTTCTATAGGTTTAATAGTTCTCGACTCCGCTTGAACAGACATCTATTCGTTGTACTCGCAAAGACGATTTGGAACACGTTTTGTATTTTCGACAACGCCTGTAAGAGCAACGAGAAATCTAGTTTTTTTAGATTTCTCAATCATTCTTCATTTCGAAATGACACTTTTCTTTTACCTTTCCTTTGGAGAGGGCGAAACTACTTTGTAGCCTCGGGAGAGGCCCAGTAATCAACCACTAAAACATCATCAAGAATATCACCTAAAGTAGCACCAAAGGCTTTATGATCTGGATGTGGCAAATAAATTGCTCGACCTTCCTCACTGGCAAAAGTCAAGAAATAACAGTGAGTAAAGCCTTTGTCCAAGCCTTCTGGGCTATTGTTCAATCCCCATTCATAAGAAATGATCTGTGGTATTTTAGAGGGCAAGGCATTAAATGCTTCTTCCGCTATTTTTATTTTTTCAGCTGCGGTACCTTCTTTAAACTTAAATAAGACCACATGCCTCAACACACTATCGTTTTTTATGGACATGTTTATGTTCGTGTTTTTTTCATTTTGTTTATCAGGGGCAATAAAACTTAAAAATAAGACGGAAGCAAATAGGGCAATACATACACCAGTGGTTTTCATGTTGAAAATTTTTTCTAAGGTATAAAAATAATAGTTCTTTTTTAGAACTTTGTTATGGTAACGGTTGTATTATGAAACGTAGTGCCATATTTATTTCCATCGCTCTAATCTTGGAATGCCACGGGTCATAAGCCAGGCAAAAACACCGTTCATACCTTCTTTTTTCATCATTTTAATGCACATTTTTTGCATTTTCTGTGCAGTGTCAATCTCTGACTTCATATTAAACTCACCATTTTGATAACAATAAGAACAGTATGTATCAGATTTTGAACCATCTTTTTCTGTTCCACCATTTCCCTTGTCCTTGCTTTTTGGCATGCCACAACTTTGGCAAAATTTATATTCTTTCATTGTATTGTGTTTTTATGAAGTTATACATTGTAATGTTGTTTCACAATTTTTCTATTATCGCTACAAGGTTGGTCATTGGTTTTGGTACCTCTCCATATTCATAACGTACTTTATAAGATTTTTCATTTGTTTCTATTGTTATCCAACTTTCACCACCATCCACACAATCTGGACAACCAATGGTAGGTTCAAGAGAATAGAAATCAGAAAGGTTTATAGCCGTTGTCAGATGTGTCCATTTGGTTTGTAGCATCTTTTTTGTTGGGTTTAAAATGGTGTCACCCCAAGCTTTATTGATATTTTTTTCTATATGTTCGGTATAGACCATTTCAGAGTAACAATAGCCTTCACACTCTCCAAGTTGGGAACCGTATCGTATTTCAATAATAGTTGGGTTAGATTGCGAACTACAAGAAGTGGTCAAAAGACCAAGACCAACGCCCAGGTGCTGGGAACAAAGGCTCAAAATACACAAGCAATAAAACCCATTATAGTCCTACCGACCCTGATGCTCGTATTAGTGTAAAACCAGGCAAGGCACGCAAGCTTAATTATCTGAGTCAGTTGAGTGTAGACACAGCACATCATGTTATTAGTGATATACAGGCTTACCATGCAGATGGCAAGGATAATCAGTATTTGCAAGATATTTGTAAACGCTTGGAAGGGCGTTTAAATGGTCATGGTTTATTAAGGCATAATTGTGTTGCCGATACGGGTTATAGTAGCGGGGATAACTATGCTTTTTTAGAGCAGCAAGGATTACTATTGTTAGCGGTTTTTTTTCCATATTTATCAATGGTATAGTTAATGTATTCAAAGAATATAAAACCTCACAGTAAGCTCATTAAGGAAATGGTATAAGGTAGGTTAATCTGATTTATATAACTTCTTATTTTCATTAAACAAGTAGAGACGACCATTAATGGCCGTCTCTACTAATAGTGTGCTAAATTCTAACTATTGTTATTTATTATAATCTTCTATCATTTTAG
>Ga0256845_1001945_pt1 | contig 15713 bp, 18 predicted proteins | sample RiftiametaG_FD_189101 | JGI IMG/M metagenome (GOLD analysis project Ga0256845, IMG submission 189101) | Tube worm associated microbial communities from hydrothermal vent at the East Pacific Rise, Pacific Ocean - Riftia | ecosystem: Host-associated > Annelida > Integument > Unclassified ...
GGAAGTGGGAAGTGCCGCTGGGGCGGCGTTATGGGGTGATGGTGGTGGAGAATGCTTTGAAGATGAGGGCGATGGAGGTGGCTCCTGCATCGGTGTGTCCGATGACGCGGTCGCCGAGGTTGCGGGCGCGGCCGAAGGTGGCGATCATGTCGGTGGTGGAGTCTCGGCCTTGTTCGGCAGCTTGGGCAGCGGTGGTGAACATGGTGGATAGTCCCGATGTGGTGTTTTCTTCGAGAGCTGTAACGGCGGGGATGAGGGCGTCCATCATGGTTTTTCCTCCGATCCCGGCTTTGGTTTGTTGCTGGAGGTTGGTGAGTCCGGCGGCAAACATGGTGGCGGTTTCTTCGGGGTTGAGTGATTCTTTATCTACGCCATCACTCATGCCGAGCAGGAGGGCGCCGATGAGGGTGCTGGTGGATCCGCAGGATTCCATCATGGCGGCGAAGCCCATGTCGTTGAGTGATTGTTTGAGTTCGGTGCCTTGCTGGGCGCTGTTGCTGATGGCGGTTAGGGCTTGGCAGATAGCGGTGCCGTGGTCGCCGTCGCCGGTGGCGGCATCGAGGGCGGAGAGTTCATCCTTGGATTCCGTGACAGCGGCTAAGGCGGCAGCGAACATGGATTGGATGCTAGCGAGGGTGATTTGGGTCATGTTTTTTTTGTTTGAATTTTGTTACCGCGAAAAGATGCGAAATGCGCGAAAGTTGCTTGGGTTGATGGTATGAAGTGCGGCTGTCGCCGGAGGTGAAACAGGCAAGCCTGTTTGGGAGAGAGCGGAGGCAAGACGTCCGCACTCCAAGAGGTTGGCGGTGGCGGGCTCCCCACTACCGCCCCACCGTCTACTGTCTACTGGGTCGTCCAGTAAGGGGTGTTAGAGGGGGCTTGGAGGTAGGATTCGTGGTCGGTGTCCAGTTTGCAGAGTATCATTTGGAAGCCTCCCATTTCTTGCACGGTGAGGAGTTCGGCAACGATGCCGGGGACGACTTTGATCCCTTGGGCATTGAGGATCTGGTGGGCTTTGCGGTAGATGATGTTCATTTCCATCAGGGTGGTTGCGCCTACGCCATTGATGAGGAGTTGGACGGTGTCGCCGCTTTTGGCACCTGTGGCTTCGATGAGTGGCTTGATCATCCGCTCGGCGGTTTCATCGGCGGAGAGCATTTTGGAAATGCCGCCACCGGCTTCACCGTGTTGTCCCATGCCGATTTCCATTTCGTCATCAGCGAGGTTAGAGATAGCTTGTCCGGTTTGTGGGTGGGTGCAGTTGCTTGATGCGACGGCGAGTGTGGCCATTTGTTGATTGAATCGCTCGGCGATTTCGACCACTTCCGCGAGGGGTTTTCCTTCCTCGGCAGCAGCGCCTGCGACTTTGTAAAGTGGCACACATCCTGCGAGGCCGCGTTTGTCTTCGATTGGGGTGTCGAGTCCAGCGCTGATGTCTTCGTGGGTATTAACGACGGTGACTTTGATGCCAGCACGTTCGGCGAGTTGGACTGCCATGTTGGCGCTCATCACATCACCGGCGTGGTTGAGCACGACGAGTAGGATGCCGGCGTCGCGTTGGAACATTTTTAAGGCTTCCAATACTTTCGGGGCACCGGGGGCAGCGAAGATATCACCGACCACGCTGGCATCGAGCATGCCATCGCCGACAAATCCGGAGACGGCGGGTTCGTGGCCAGCGCCGCCCATGCTGATGATGGCGACTTTGTCTTGGGATTTAGCATTGGCGCGAACGACAATTTTTTCGTTCACCAGTTTGACCTTGTTTGAGTAGGCAAGGCAATATCCCTCGAGTAGCTCGGATGTGAGGTTGGCGGAGTCGTTGAGAAATTTTTTCATGATCATGGTAGTTAAAAGGGGTGAGGGGTTAGATTTTTTGCATGAATTCGATTGGGGCACCATCTTCGAGAATGAAGGCGACTCGGAGTCCCTCCATGGGCTCGAAGGGTTCGAGTAGGGTTTGTTTTCCCTGCATGGCTTTTGCCAGATCATCGACCATGTAAGCGACGTGGGCGGTGGTTTTAAGAATCTCAGGCATGGGTGAGCCTTCTTCAAAGCGGAGCCATTCGATGTTGTATTCGCTATCGTTGAAGTCGGTGACGTAGAGCTTGGCGTCTTCGAGGTAGATTTCTCCGTCGCGGTTGAAGGTGGTTGGGATGCCGATGTGGTTGAATGTTTGCATGTTTTTTTTTGATTAGAATTTCACTTTTGGGTTGGAGAAGCGGAGGCCGGCGTTGTCGTGGAAGGTGCCGAACTCGGTGACGATGGCTCCTTCGGGGCCGGCCATCATGAAGTGTTTGGCTTTGGCTTTATTGAGGTGGTCGATCCCTCCGGTGGGGACGAGGATGGCGGAGTTGACGGTTGCCGAGTCTTTTTGACTGGCTGGGATTTCGACACCTTTGGGGAACCCCTTGGCTTGGTCTTGAACGCTGAATGAGTAGATGGAGCCGTGACGGACGAGCCAGGATTCGCGTTTGGGCGGGCAGGTATCGCATTCGACGTGGGAGTGTTCTACGATCATTTGTCCGGGAAGAAGAAAGATCTCATGGCCGAGGTAGCCACCGCCTTCGTGGTTTTCGTTGGCCCAGAAAATGCCACCCATCCCGGCATTGACGAAGTCGCCGACAGCGAAGTCGATCGCCCAGAGGTCGTCGCCTTTGAACTGATCAAACATCGGGTATCCGAAATGTTTCATGAGATCGAAGTAGGCTTGTTTCGCTTTGGCTCCGTCGAATGTGCCATTGGTGTAAAAGTCTTTGTTGGTCATTTTGTTGGGTGTTGGAGTGGATGATGAATTGGAGGTGGCTGCGTTGAGTGGGTTGCTTGAAATGAGAGCGCCGCCACAGGCGGTGAGGGCTCCGGCGACGAATGTTCTGCGATTGACTGAGTTTTTCATGGGTAAGGTCAAGGTGATGAATGAGTGGGTTTCTGATTACTGCAAATATACGCGGCTGTAAAATTGATTTTGCATTAAAAACAAAGTTTGATATGTAGACTTATTTTCAGGTTGCAAATCTACATTCCCTTGGCTTGCGGGCTTGAGGGGCTTATGAGGTCAGAGCTTGGTGTCCCATGCGCTGGGAGATGGCGTAGGCGCGTCGGCTGGTGATGGTGTTTTCGTTATAGCGTTTGAATGGGGCGTTTTTGATGATGATGGCTCGCTCGCTGGTGGGGAGGTAGGCGAGGATGGCTTTGCAGGGGGCGGCGCAGTGGATGGGCATCCGTGCTCCGATATCGATGGTGAAGTAGCGTCATGGTGATGCGGAATACGCTGTTTTTAGAAAAGCCTAAATCGTCGCTGAGTTCAGATGCCGAGCGGCCATGGGGGTGGTCGAGTAAGTGCTCCATCATCACGAGGGCGCGTTCAAGGTTGGGGACTTTATAGCGGCTATCTTTGAATGTTTCCTGATCTGACATGGGGAGCGGTATAGTGGATTTCGTGTAAAACTATCGATTTGTTTTGAGGCTGTTAACGGTTGGTGCGCGGGCGCGGGCAGGTCGCACGGGGGGATTTTTTTTGTGAAAATTCTCGCATTGACATGGGGTGGGGAAATTCCTAGTTTCTCACTCGCTTATGCCCACCTCCACCCATGCGCAAGCTGTTGATCCTCAGGTCAGTAGCGGTCATTCTTCCCGCCGTTATCAGGCGGTCAGGCCGACTTTCGGGGTTGCCTGTTGGTTGTTGGCGATGTTGGCCTTTCTTCAGTTGATCACGGTGGGGACAGCGTTGACGGTTCGGAGTGGTTCGGCAGTCCTGTCGCAAGATCAAGTGGTTCAAGTGGTGGCTCGCGAGTCTGGTGGACCTATTCAGCCTCGGAGTATTGATCAGATTTTGGCGGATGCGGGGCATTCTCCTGCATATGCCGCTTCCTTGAGTGCCGATTTGAAAAGTGGAGTATCTGGAGGGCATGGCACTGTGAGAGTTCAGCCATCTTCCTCAGTCCCGCCTGCTGCGGCTTCTTCCGTTGAGCGTAATCTCTCTGCCAATTATCCGATGTCGATGATTGCCAATCCTCGGGTCGAACGACTGGTGCAGGAGTCGCGTAATCTCCATCTTGAAGGGGATATGATGCGGGCTATGCTGAAGCTCGGCGAAGCTGGGCGTATTGACCCGACAGAGTGCGCCGTGATTTATCAGCAAGGTATTCTATATGAGGATATGGGGATTTTTATTAAGGCTTCCGATGAATATCAGAAAATTCAGCAAATGGGTCTGCTCAAGGCGGGGCGGTATTTCAACTTGGCTGCGGATAAGCTGAGTGGGGGGATGACGACGATGAGTGTGAGGCGGGACACCATTGCGATTGGTCCGATGAAGGTCAATAAGGGAACTGGGCCGGAGGCGGGGAGAAGCGTGAACGTCGCTGTGACCTTGCTGGCTCGGCCTGATAAGGTGATCAATCCCGATGACGTGGTGGTGGATGTGCATTTTTACGATAGGGTGAATGGGGGTGAGATTAAAAAGGCGGCGCGTAATGCGCAGATTTCCTCTCACTGGTCAGATACCAGAGTGGATTGGACAGATGTTGGGAACGAGGAGACTTTTCGAGTGTCTTATACGATTCCCACTGCTGACCGGGCTGAAGAGCATTTGTTCGGGCGTCGGGAGTTTTACGGATATGTCGTGGAGCTTCTCTATAAAGGGGAAGTGATTGATCAGCAGGCCTATCCGCGCAGGCTGCACAGTATTCACAGCAAGACGATGGTGCCTTTTTACCAGGAGGATATGACAATGCCGTGGCTGCCAACTGATGATAATAGCCTGCTTCCCGGTAAAAACGACGAGTATTTCGGCGGGGAGGCGCTTCCTAGTCGATAGGCTGAACGAGGCTCTTGTGATGGCGCTCGTATGGTATGAGGCGGTGAAAAATGAAGGTATGCCATTGCTTGTCGCTTAAAACACGCTAGACCTTCTTCTGTTCACTTATATTAACTATGTCATCGGATCAGAATAAGGCTTTTGCTACGGGGAATCAGATTGAGGATTATGTGATTGGTGATCTCCTTTACCGGGGTACTCACACCCTGACGTGGACGGCTTCCCAGGTTTCAGTTCAGCGCGAGGTGGTTATTTGTAGTCTGCGTGAAGCCTTTGAACACGAGGCTGAGATGGTGGAGTGTTTTTTTGCTGATGTGCGGAAAAAGGCATCCGTGGAGCATCCGCTGATCGGTTCTGTTCTTGAGGCCGTCAACTCCGAAGGGCATTGCTTTTTTGCCCGAGAGAGGCTGAATGGTCAATCGCTTGAGGCTCACCATGAGGATGGTTTGAGTATTGCGCCTTTGCATGTGGCCCGAATTCTTCGCGGGCTTTCCGATGCTTACAAATTTCTTGAATCCAAGGGGGTGGGGACGCTTCCCTTGACGCCGAACGATCTCTTCCTCGATGCTCGGTTTCATTGTCGTATGGTTAACATGGTGGTGGACGGGGAGTCGGATTCTACAGTTTACACACGTGACAAGCAGCTGATTGGATTGCTCTTTCAGGATTTGCTTGAGCCGAATCAGCCGGGCTCGACCCGCGTAGGTTCGTTACTGGACTTCATGGCGGATATGTCACGTGAGGTGCCACTGACATGGGTTCAGATTTATGATCTGGCGGATGAGGTGGAGCGCCAACTGGCAGAGCCCAAGAAGCAGATGCACATCCAGAGCTCAACGATGCCGATGAAGCCATTTATCTCTGCTGCGGCGCTGGCTAAGATTGGAATCGCCGTGACGGTGTTGTCGATTATCATCGGTCTTGGTTATTATGTTTCCACGATCAAAGAAGTCCCCGCCGAGCGTGGAATCGTGGATTTGATCGATATTCCCGGCGGTAAATATCCAGGCCCAGATGGGGTGCCAGTGAAATCCCGAGCTTTTAGAATCGATGCCCATGAGGTGACCATTGGAGAGTATGCCCAATTTCTTCACGCCATGAACGCCTTGAGAGGAGAGGACAGGACAACGTATCAGCACGAGGATCAACCTGCTGATAAAACGTCTCATTTGCCGGATGATTGGGCGGCATTATACGCTGCGGCCAACCAGGGTGGAGGATGGAATCAATTAGAGGTGGATTTGAACTACCCGGTGGTTGGGGTGGATTGGTGGGATGCTTTTGCTTATGCCGAGTGGAAAGACCGGAGCTTGCCATCACGTGAGGAGTGGTATCTGGCGGGTTCTTTTTCGGATGACTTGAGTCAGCTTGATGGGGCTGCCTGGCTACCGGTGGATCAGGCCGGTAAGACTACGCGTGGTGTTTATGGGCTGGCTGGGAATGTCAGTGAGTGGACCGGTAAAAAAATAAGCGACCCTGCGGACCCCTCACAGCCCGCCCGCTATGTTATTTGTGGGGCTTCTTATTTGAAGCCCAAATATGGTGCCCGGGCCCGCGAGTGGGTAAATGACCGCAGTTTGCGTAGAAGAGATCTCGGATTCCGCACTTTGAAATCATCTTCACAGGATGATTGACGAGCGGGGATGAAGTATCTATGAATCGCAGCCACACTTATGAAGCACCACACCTTATCCCAGACCTCACACGTCCAACCTGTTCCGCGCATGGTTCAGCGTTTACCTAGCGTGTTGATTTTTTTGCTGAGCTTATTTGCCTGTAGCCAAGCCTATTCCCAAGTGAATGTGCGTTTGCAGATGAGTAAGTCCAATTATATTTTGAACGAGCCGGTGACAGCCACCGTTTTTATTACCAATCACGCTGGGCGAGAGCTCGTGCTTAGGGGGAGTGGTAGCCGGGCTTGGCTAAACTTCCATCTCACGTCATCGGGGCGGACCGTTCCTTCTGCACGTAGGATGAACTACAGTCCTGTCGTCATTCCTGCCGGACAAACTGTGTCGAGAACGGTCTCGATTACTTCGTCATATTCACTGGGGAGGGTGGGGAACTACTACTGCACTGCTGCAGTGAATATGCCAGGGGCTGCTCGAAATGGATTTTCTTCTAATCGTATTCAATTCACAGTGAGCAAAGGCCGAACGGCATGGGTGCAGCGCGCTGGTATTCCGAATGCTCCGGGTGAGATTCGCGAGTATAAGCTGATCACCTTCACTGGGAATCGGTCGATGGAGCTTTTTGCGCAGGTGAATTCTGCCAATACTGGTGCGAATATTCGGACGATCCCACTTGGGAAGATTCTAAGCTTCAGGCGCCCTAAGGGGACGCTGGACGGCGCGAACAATATGCATGCCATCTATCAGGTGAAGCCGAATATTTTCACTCATGCCAGTATTTCACCCAAGGGGAAATTGCTGAGCGTTGAGCAATTTCAAAGAGGGCAATCCGGAGGTGACCCCCGGTTGATCACCTTTGGTGATGGCCAGGTTCAGGTGGCTGGAGGTGTGCCATTTGATGCCGACGCCGATGCGGTGCAACGCGCAAAAATCCATAGCGTTACTGAGCGCCCTGCAGGGGTTTATAAAAAGTAGTGTTACTTTGTTTTTCGCTATCGCGTCATCAAGCCCTTGCGTGATGGCGTGCGCGCGGCTGCGAGAAGCTTACTCGCGCCCTTGGTCCATTCGAGATCGGCTGCCTGAGCTAGAGCTTGCTGGATATTTCCGCCACTGCGGAAAAGCAGTTTGTAGGCGCGCTTGATATCCGATCTTTCCTCGGGGCTGAATCCACCACGGCGTAGGCCGATGACGTTGAGGCCCGAGAGTTTATTTTGACCGTGCACCACACAGAAGGGTGGCACGTCACGGCTAATGGCGGCATTTCCCTGCGCGATTGAGAAGTCGCCAAGATGAAGAAATTGATGGAAGGCACTGCCTGCGCCTAAAAAGGTGTTGTTGCCTATATGGACATGTCCGCCTATGAGGACGTTATTGGCGATGTTATTGAGGTGGCCGATATTGCAGTCGTGCCCCACATGGACTCCGATCATAATGAAGTTATCGTTGCCAATATGGGTGGCTCCTTCTTTGACGGTGCTCCGGTGGATGGTCACATAATCTCCGATGCGGTTGTTGTTGCCGATGATAACCTTGCTTGGAGTCGAGATGTCAAAAGATGTGTCTTGCGGATGGTCGCCAATGATGGCACCGCAGCCGATTTGATTGTTTTCGCTCATCTGAGTGCTGCCGGTAATCCATGCTCGGGGGCCGATCCTGCAGCCTGCTCCAATGCTTGCTCCTGCATCAACGATGGCAAAAGGTCCGATGGTGACGTCGTCAGCGAGTTGGGCGTCATCGCTTACGATGGCCGTGGGGTGGATCAGTGGCATGCATGGGATTTTATTGGTTCTGGTGAGAATTACCAAGGCAAAAGATAGGGGGCGCTGTGTTATTTTGGCCGGGCCACGAGGATGCCTGCATGTTTGTTGAACTGGTTTAAGTATCTGGAGATGGTGTCATCGACGACGATTTTTTTGTAGGTGGTGGAGGCGTGCATGAACCTTGAGCGGCCCTGGTTGTCTTTGATGATGATGCCTACATGGGAGCAATATCCACCGTCATACTTGCTGGCGATCCCTATGATGTCGCCTTCCTTGAGTCGGCTCTCGATGCCTGAAACTTTGTGTTTGGGAACCATGTAAACTGGCATCCGCGTGATGCGGGCCTCGTGCTTGGCCATTTCGCGTCGCAGTTCGGGGTTGTGTTTGAGGTAGCGGTAGCTTTTCCATAGGATCGTCATTTCCTGGCATTTGTTGTCCATTCGCTGGTTGGGAAAGCTGCGGGTGATGTTTTTGATCGTTCTCCTCTTATCGTTATCAGAATACCATTCGGCGAGATAGTGGATGCGGTCGAGGTAGTTCCCGTTACAGCGTCCGTTGCGGTAACGTGTCCATTCAATTTCTCGGAGGAGATCTTGTGGCTGGTAGCTTGGTTTGTTTTTTTCGAGCATCCGGCAGAACCCGAGACAGGTCTCAAAAAAGGTCCAGCAGTCCATTCCCTGAAAATTAACGGATGGGCTTTCGATCCGGTTATCGATCTCCAGGGTGTAGGATTTGTAGGGGGTGCCTTCCAGCTCCTTGGCGACTCTGGCCATGCGCTTTCCCATCGGGAGTTTGCCCCAGTTTTCATGCACAGCTTTGTTGGCCATGCTGTGGAATTTAGCCTGGCCTTTGAAGGTTGTTTTCAGGGGTAGGTAGCCGGCTGCCATGCTGGAGAGCGTGAAACAGAAAAAGAGCAGGAGAGAGAGGTGGGGGCGTATCATGGTGATGTATCATCCGGATGGGGAGACTTGGCAAATGGAAAAGTGGAAACTTAGAATGGGGACATGAAAGAGAAGGGAATGCGCTTGCCCGTGGGCCGCTGATCCTCTAGCGTTCGCGCGGCTCGATATCAGGGCTTTTATGGATTATGGAAATTTGGCAGGCTATCGTCGTAGGGATTGTGCAGGGGCTCGCTGAGTTTTTGCCCATTTCGTCATCGGGGCACATTGTGCTCACGCAGTTTTTACTGGGGATTCGGCAAGTGGGGGTTCCCGCTCCTGAGGATTTGGCTTTTGAGGTCATGCTGCATATGGGCACGCTGGTGTCTGTGTTGATATATTTTCGTCGGAGGCTGTGGAACATGACCCTTTCTCTGTTTAATAAAGACATGCTCGATGATCGGAAGATGATCATGTATTTGGCCTTGGCCTCGGTGCCTGCTGTGATTGCTTATAAATTAGGGGGTGATTGGTTTAAAGCCGCCTATAATGACCCAGCGCTGGTCTCGGCTTTGTTGATTGTGACGGGATGTGTTCTCTACATCCCTAGGTTACTCAAAGATAAGGTGAAGATGGCGCCTGTGGTTGGTTTTAAAGCCGCCTTGATGATGGGGGTTGGTCAGGCCTTTGCGATTCTTCCGGGGATTTCAAGGTCGGGCTCGACCATTGCTGCGGGCATGGTTGCGGGCGTCCATCCAGGGAAAGTGGCTGAGTTTTCCTTTTTGATGTCTATTCCCGCCATTGCCGGAGGTATGCTATTTGCGGTGAAGGATCGGGCCGAGGGGTTTCACGAACAAGGTGCTGAGTGGGGGAATGCTTATACAGAGTCGATTTTTTCTTGCCTGACTCCGGCTTATCTTTCCGGGGCTTTGGCTGCGGGGATTGTGGGTTTGGTGGCTATTTACATGGTGCTTGAGGCTATTCGGCGTGGACGTCTGGAGTATTTTTCATGGTATTGTTTTGCCGCTGGAATATCTGGGATTGCGTATTTCTCGCTGGCTGCCTAGGGGATGCCCGTGTCATGTTTCCTTAAGATGATTCGTCTGCTATATCCGCTTCTTTTTCTTTTCCTGATCACTGCTCTGGAGGCTGGGGTGAAGATGTCGCTTGCCGATGGCTTTGATTTTCCGGTGGGGAAACCGGATGCGGCTGGGTATTACAAAGCGCGGGGGATGCGACTGCGGCCGCCCGTGCATTTTGGTGAGGACTGGAATGGTCGGAGAGGAGGTGACTCAGATCTGGGAGATCCCATTTACTCGGTCGCCGATGGTGTGGTGATGTTTGCTCATCAGCTTCGAGGCGGATGGGGGCGATGTATTCTGGTGCGGCATGCCTACCGTGATCCCAAATCAGGAAAGGTGAAGTTCATCGATTCCCAATACGCTCACCTCCGCAGACTCCTTGTGAAGAATGGTGACATGGTGAAGCGTGGGCAAAAAATTGGCACATTGGGCGGCAATGCCGGGATGTATCCGGCGCACCTTCATTTCGAGATGCGTCATAATCTCAGTGTTGGTATGCAGCGCAACAGCGTGTCGCGCAATCTGACCAATTGGGCGGATCCCACTTCCTTTATTCGAGCTCATCGGAAGCTGAGGCGTGATTGGCGCAGACACCCAGTGCCTACTGGCACTTACAAACCATACAAGGGCTTCAAGGGGCTTTAAGATCATGGCGAAAAAAAAGAAATCCCTGAGGTGGAGGCTGGGCGCGCTGGTAGTCGTCTGTGCCATCGCTTGGATGAAGTATCAGGAGTTGTTGGCTCAGGTGGATTCTTCGGTGGTTGAGGTTTCGGCTGAAGCTCAGAAGTGGGGAGACTTTGACCTTTTGTCCAATTGCCAGCTTGTCTCGCATGGTCACAATGATGGCGATAGTTTTCATGTGGCCACAAGTAAGGGTGAGTTTGAGTTCAGGCTCTACTATGTGGATGCCCCGGAAAGTGCCGCCAAGACCTACCGCAACGGAGAGAATAACTTCAAACGCCTCGCTCAACAGGGGCGGGTGATGGGTGGGCTGAGCCAGAAGCAGACCACGGCGATCGGTAAGGAGGCGAAGCATTTTGTCAACGATCTTCTCGGGCAACAGAAATTCCGCGTTGTCACTCGATGGGAGAACGTTTATGGGCCTGAGCGTAGATACGCCTTTGTATTGGTCCGCTCGAATGGTCAGGAGAGATACCTGCATGAAATTCTTATCGAAAAAGGAATGGCCCGCATTCATACTAAACCCGCAAAACTACCCGACGGCACATCGGTCTCGTCTCAGCTGCGCCAGCTTCGAAAGCTCGAAAAAATGGCGAAACAACAGCACCAAGGTGCTTGGGGTGTAAAATAATCACCCAGGATCTAACGCCGCACATTACCAACTCAAAAACTCTACTATGTTAGCCAAAAGAATTATTCCATGTCTCGATGTCACCGATGGCCGTGTGGTCAAGGGGACGAATTTTGTCGATCTTCGCGACGCTGGGGATCCGGTCGAATGCGCCATCGCCTACAATGAACAGGAGGCCGACGAGCTTGTTTTTCTCGATATCACAGCCTCATCCGATAACCGCAAGACCATGGTGGATGTCGTTCGCCGCACGGCTGAAAAATGTTTCATTCCGCTTACCGTGGGTGGTGGGATCCGCAGCGTCGAAGACATGCGGGAAATGCTTCTCGCTGGAGCCGATAAGGTGGGGATCAATACGGCCGCCATTCAACGTCCTGAGTTGATCAACGAGGGCGCGAAAGCTTTTGGTAATCAGTGTATTGTGGTGGCGATTGATGCCAAACGCGAAGGTCCTGGCAAATGGGGCGTTTATACTCATGGCGGCCGAAACCACACTGGGCTCGATGCCGTGGAGTGGGCGAAAGAAGTTGACCAACGTGGGGCGGGGGAAATCTTGCTCACCAGCATGGATTCCGATGGCACCAAGGCGGGTTACGATATCGAGCTCACTCGCGCCGTTAGCGAGGCTGTTGGAATTCCTGTGATTGCCTCCGGTGGAGCTGGAAATCTTCAGCACATGGTGGATGTGCTCAAGGATGGGAAGGCTGATGCTGTGCTCGCTGCAAGTATTTTTCACTTCGGTGAACACACCGTCGGCGAGGCCAAAGAACTCTTTGCCGAGCAGGGAGTGCCAGTGAGGTCTTAGGGAATGAGAGGGTCTTTACGAATTGAAAACGAATTAAAAATCAGGCAAAAAAAACCTTGCGTCGAATCAGCTGTCTGCCTAGGTTCCGCCCGTCCGAGCGACTCCTTTGGAGTTCCTTGGGCGTCCAAACAACCAAACGCGCGATTAGCTCAGTGGTAGAGCAATGCCTTGACATGGCAGAGGTCACAAGTTCAAATCTTGTATCGCGTACCATCACTTTCCGGCAGTCAGTCAATGACCCGCCACAAAAATCTGTAAGGTGAATGTATTGGCTGTAGTATTGAGTGTGCCATTGGGAGGTGGATCATTGCTTTGGAAATACTTCGTTTCCCTTCGGGATAGCTTCCATGGCGCAGAAAACCCTCGGTTGCTTTTGCTGGGGGATACGTTAAAATAGCGACGATGCAGAACGATTATAGCTGGAATGGTGGCAGTGGGGGGGCGTCCTCCTTTAGCTTGCCGGAAAATGAGGGTCAGGGCCAGTGGGTCGTGGTCGCTTTGCTCATCGCCTTAGGTCTGCACCTTCTGATGTTTTTTTGTCTGAGCCGGATTGATGTGCTGTTGCCTGAGGCGGGGGGGAATGAAATCGTAACTCAGGTGATACGTGTGAATCCTGTGGACCTCGAGGACTACCGCCCTGAGGTATCGGCACCTGAGACCGATGATGTGGCTGAGCCTGTGGCGGAGGTGCCTCCCGTCGATCAACTGGATGAGCTTGATATTTTGGAAAATCTTCCAGAAATGGACATCGATGTCGTGGCGGATTTGGACACATTCGAGGTTCCCGAGATCAGTTCAGCGGCAGCGGGTGCGCTTGATGGCGAAATGATGGAGCCGATGAAGGCTCCGAACTTTGATCCCGACCTGCCGGAGATGGGTAAAACCGAGGATTTTTTCCCGCGATCCAACGATACTCAAGTGACCGTCGACCCTGGAGCGAGAATGGCGGAGGAGTATGATCCTGATAAGTTTACTGAAGAAATGCGCAAGGGCGCTGAGGGGGAGGCTGAAGATGGCCTGTTGAAGAATTTTACATCGCTCGATCAAATGGCCAATATGGATGGCAATGCCCTCCTCAGCAGCAAGGCACTGATCGGTAGTGATTTGTTGTTTGAGTTTAACAGCGCAGAGCTTCGCCAGAGTGCGCGGGTGAGTTTGATGAAGGTGGCATTGCTGATTCATAAACACCCGAATCTGGTGTGCTGGGTGGATGGTCATACCGACTTGATTGGTGGCGAGGAATCAAACATTGAGCTCTCCGAGCAACGGGCGATGGCGGTCAAACGCTGGCTGGTGAATGCGATGGAGCTGGATGAGCAGCGGATTGCCGTGCGTGGATTTGGTAAACAGCATCCGATCGTGAAAAGCGGGACTCCGGACCAGCAAGCGCCGAACCGGCGAGTTGAGATTAAGATGAGAAAGTCTAACCCGAAGGATGAGGTGGCTTACCGTAAAGAGGCTCCTGTGAGAAAAGGTCCTTCTCCAGTGGTGAAGCCTGTTAAAAAACCTCCTGTAAAAGCGGTGTTAGTGAAGCCTTTGAAACCCATTCCCCAAGCCGTTCCCGTTGAAGAGTCTGAGCCCGCTCCCCGTGCGGTGATCGTTGGCGAAGATCCACCTAAGGCACCTAAGGCCGTGGTGATTCCCGAGCGTGAGCCATCCCGTGCTGTGGAAGTGGAGGAATAGTTCTTTTTTCTAACTTGTGAATACCCTGCCTCCTCTTGATCCGCCTGAGTGGTTGTTGTCTTTTGATTTTGACGGCACGCTGTCCGATCCCGATGAAGATCCGTCGGTGAGGCCTGAGTTTTTTGAGCTGATCGAATCGTTACGAAAGTCGGACCGTGTTTTTTGGGGCGTTAACACTGGGAGGTCGTTGATGTTTACCGTGCAGGGGATGGCGGAGGCTCGCTTTCCGTTTTTGCCGGATTACCTGATTGTCCGAGAGCGGGAAATTTACTTTCCTAATCAATTTGGCCGATGGATCGCGTCCGCCGACTGGAATAAAAAGTGTGAGAAGGATCACCGACGTCTGTTTCGAAAGCATCGTCGGTTTTTGAAAAAAACGCAGCAGTGGGTGGAGTCGGAAACGGCTGCTGTGTGGGGATTTCAGGCTGAGGAGCCAGCGGGGATTGTCGCGTCGACGGCGGCAGAGATGGATGGTATCGTGAGGCGATTGGCTGTTGAGTTGTTAGAGGAGGCTGGGCTCTCATACCAGCGTAACGGCATCTATTTAAGATTCAGTCATTGCGACTACCACAAAGGCAGTGCGATGACGGAGATCCGGCGTCTACTCGGGCTTCCAGCCGAGCGCACGTTTGCGATTGGCGACAGCCATAACGATCTCGATATGTTGGATCTACGATTAGCATCGCATCTGGCCTGTCCGGGTAATGCCTGTGAAGAGGTAAAGGAGAGCGTGGCCAAGAGCGGGGGATGCCTCGCCAGTGGCCATGCCAGTGCGGGGGCGGTCGAGGCGTTGAGAGCGGTTTTCTCCAAACGGGATATTCGAGACGGATGGCAACGCCGCTGATGGATAAAAGACCAAGAAGATCGGGCGCTTTATTTCTTTCTGCGGCCCTAAGTGATTAACCGCAGATGAGCTTAAGATAGGATGAGTCTGTAAAGCCAGCAATAATCAGGAAATGCACCGAATCTCTTCCTGACCCCTGCTATGTTTTGGATCTTACAGAGTGGTGTAAACCTGCAATGCGCGTTTTCTGTGCCATTCATGCCTGTCCCCATCTGCAAAAAGATAATCGTATTAGGTGATTATGAGCTTCACCATTAGCTCTTCATCATTCACTCTTCCTCCCATGGGAGTAGAGATCGAACGGAAGTTTTTAGTTGTTGGCGAGTACCCGAAGGATGAGGGGGTGGAAATGATGCAGGGATACCTCTGTAAGGATCCCGAACGCACCATTCGGGTGAGGCTAGAGGATGAGAAGGCTGCGATCACAATCAAGGGGGCTACTCTCGGGATCACTAGACTCGAATACGAATATGAGATTCCATTTGAAGATGCCCGCGAACTATTGGATTTAACAGTTGATGGTATCGTAGAAAAAACACGCTACTATCACCGCACCGATTCCCATGTGTGGGAAATCGACGTTTTTAAACGCCACAACAAAGGCTTGGTTGTCGCTGAAATTGAACTCAAAGATGAGCATGAAGTATTTGAAAAACCGAGCTGGGTAGGCGAGGAAGTTAGCGATGATCCACGTTATGCAAATTCGTCACTGAGCACCACGCCATATAAAGAGTGGGCATAAACAACCCAAGATTGCAGAATTCTAAATTCACCCTTCGCCATAATCGCATTTTCTATGCCTGCCCCATTCTCGAGGGGCTGAAAAAAAATGCTGCAAATCTCTTCCTGACTCTTTTTCCTGCATGACTCCTTTTCTCTGCACGTCTGATTCCGGCAGT
>Ga0256845_1001946_pt1 | contig 15707 bp, 13 predicted proteins | sample RiftiametaG_FD_189101 | JGI IMG/M metagenome (GOLD analysis project Ga0256845, IMG submission 189101) | Tube worm associated microbial communities from hydrothermal vent at the East Pacific Rise, Pacific Ocean - Riftia | ecosystem: Host-associated > Annelida > Integument > Unclassified ...
TTGTGTGCTTGTTAAAAGCGTACCAAAATCTAAATCAGCATCTATATTTGAGATACTAAACTCTGGTAAAGTCTCTGAGCCAGTTATATTGACTCCAAAAGATGGACCAGTTTCTCCCTTAAAGACAATCTTTACACCTTTTGGCTCATATATATCTATAGGGCTTGGTTTGTCTGATGTTACAGTTGCTCTAAAACCTGCTTTTGAGAGTGTACCTTTTATTTTTGCTCCACTTATCTGCTTTGCTATGATATTATCAAATCCACTGAAATCTACCCCAATATCAAAATCAAGAATAGGAGCTTTCAAATCACTAAAATTGACACTAGCACTAAATCCACTTGGCAGTTTTATTTTACTTCCAAGAAGATACATTGGTTCAGCTATGTTGAGTGTTGGAGTTTTTATGTCACCTAAAGAGACTATTTTATTGAGTGCTTGACCAGCTTCATTTGTAAATAGATCACCAAACTGTAATTTTGGAGTTATGCCTTCGATTGAAAAATCAACTAAATTATCTCCATTTGTGTATTTGAACTTCAAGATAGGGTTATCGCCTTCAAAAAGAAGCTTCACATCTTTTGTATCATTACCACGGTCTATTATAGTAATAGGATTTAGCCCACCATCACCACTAAGAGTACCATCAAAACCAGTTTTGTCAACTTTTACACTTATGCTTGCATTTTCTAGGTTTTGAACAAATTCATTTGTAAAATCATCTAAATTTATACTGCTACTACTAAATGTCAACTTTGGATTTGCATAGTCATTGAGATCAAATGCAAGACTTAATCCACTTGGAATTTTTATACCCGTATCTAAAAGAAAAACATCATTTGGCAGTTCTATCGTTGGCATTTTTCCAAAATCACCCAAACCAACTTCTGCGGAGAGTCCATTTGCATACTTTAAAAGCTGACCCATTTTAAACTGAGCACTTGGTATGTTTAAATCTACTGTTGGCTTAGGATCTCCAAGGTTATATCTAACGTCTAAAGAACCGGCAGAAATAGCAATAGCAACACTTTTTTCTTTCCATATATCTATAACTTTTGATTCAAATGGAATATTTAAAGCAAATGATGTTGGTAGAAACTTGCTTGCTTGAGGCAATGCAATCTCACCAAAAGAAGCTCCCAATGTATCGCTAAAGTCAACTCGTCCTACAACTCTATTGTTTGCAGGTGTAGCAGAAAAAGTTATGCTGTCTACATGTAAAGAAGCTAAAGGAGTTTCAACTACAAATGGCTTATCATAAGTTATGTCTCCTAGTGTAACAACATTGTTAACTACTCTAATGTCACTAAAATCTACATCTATATCGTTTGGAAGCTCTGAAATTTTGTCTAAATATGGGATTTCAAGCTTTCCTGAACCACTAATCTTACCATTTACTAAAGATACATCAGCATCTAAACTCAAAGTAAATCCAGCTATGCTAATCTTGTCAGATAAGTTTACATGCACATCTTCTGGCTCTTCGGAAGTTATAAAGTCATCACTACTTACTCCTGATGTATCTTGTACAACTCTTAAAGAAAATTCATAAAGTTTTTCTAACTCAGGCTTAAAACTCCACTTCCATTCACTATTTCCACTTGCTCTACTCCATGTATCTCCACCATCTGTTGTTATCTCTACATGTAGAAAGTTTACATCAACAGCCTTATCTAAACTTTCCAAAAGACCTTCAATTATGATTTTATCATCTACTAAATCTCCAGAATAAAACTCTACTTCTCTTGGCAGCTGATCATAACCAAAATTTCCATTTATACTTATATCATCTATAAAACCTATGTTATCTGCATTTTTAGTTGTTGCTACTTTTAGTTTTTCATCACTATCTTTTGTATAAATGTTATCTATAGTATCTAGTAATTGATTTCTTAGTGGTTCTTTAAAATTCTTTTTTATAAACTCTATGAGTTCACTAATGCTCATACTGCCGTGCCAACCAGCATTTTTTATTAGTGCTTTTTTCTCAGCACTACTATATTTTTTTACTTTTAGTTCTTGTGAACTATTGGCATATGCACTACTTCCTGAATCAACAACTACATCACCATTTGATGTAAATAGTATAATTCTTCCATCTGTACACATCACAACATCAGTTTCATCTGAAACTTCAGCGGCAAAAACAGTTCCTCTGATTCCTATAGTTGCATTTTTTGTTTGTAATTTAAAACGATTTGGAGCTACTTTTCCTATTTTCCCTGTAACAGTCTTGAAAAAGCCTTTTAAAACTCTGAATTTGATTTTAGAGTCTTTTTTACCTGTGTAAACATACTCATCTATATCAAATGAGGTATTTTGTCCTAAAGAGACAGCAGTATTGTCTTGAAAAAAGATTTTTACTTTTGAATTTTTTCCAGTTTGTATAGAGTCATGCTCTTTTAACTCTAGCTTTGGCACAACCTTTATAGTCTCATTTCCTCTTTTTAATGTAGAGTTACCAACTACATCAACTACTGTACCTATGTTCGCAAACAGATAGATAGAACTCAATAAAAGTAAAATTATTTTTTTCATAATGACCCTCTCTTTGGCAATCTTATAAAATACTATCACAAAAAGATTGCATCGGCATTGCATATTTATTGTATGTGAAGGGGGATATACCCCTCTACATGTAGATTAGAAATTCATCACTAATGAAACTTTTCCTCTGTACTCATTGTATGTACTATCAGGTGTTTCATCTACATTAATATCTCTTTTTTCAAGAAGAAATCTTAGTATATTTTGCCCTTTTGCATCTAACTTATAAGTTGTTCTAAATTGATAAGTTGCATTTTGTGTATTTTTGGAACTTCTTGAACTATCATAATCTGTATCATTTATCATATACATAATATCAGCATCTAGCCTTTTACTATAAACATAACCAGCATCTAGTTTAAAACCTGCTTTGTCTTGAGAATTTTCTATGATCTGGTAATTTGGTCTAACTGTAAATCTATAAGAACTCTCTTTACTAAGTTTGTGCTTATATCCAACAAGTGCCTTAATTGTATGAGATCTTATCTCTGTTGTATCTTTTTGATCACTATAATCGTAACCTGCTCCATATCTCCAACCATTTTTTTGACGTAGATTAAAATCTACACCAACTGTAATCCGATTACTATTAATTACCCTATCATATATGTCTTTATTTGAAACCCTAAAGTTAAAATCTCCCCTTTTAAGAAAAGTAGGTTTATATGTAAGTGCTACAGCTTCATAGTAAGTATCTTGTGTACCATTTACTACTTCACCATTTAAATTATTTCTATTGTATTTTAAATCCATACGAGCACGAAATTCTCTATTGATTATCCAAGTTGTTGAATTTTCTATCTGTTCTTTATCGTCATTGGCACTTCCTCCAAAAGAGACAAATCCTGCATCAACTCTTTGGTAAACAAAATTACTTTTTACTGATTTTAAAATAGGTCTTGTAAGAAGTTTAAGATAAATTGCCCTATGAGAAGATGAATCATCTATTCTTTTGTCTTTTTTACCATCTGTAAATGCTGCTCGCCCTTTAAGAGTTACATACTTGCTAAATCTCCACTTTCCATCAAGACCTAAGCCATAGCCATTTTTAGCTTCACTTGTATTTGTATCTGAACCTGAAAAGTGAGTATCAAGTGTAGCAAAACTAATTGCTACCTCTTTTGAACGCTCATGAATATACTTTGCTTCAAATGCACCTGTATAACCTGTTGGACTTTTATCTCCTCCATCTTCGAATAAATCTCTCCAAGAAGCTGTCTTCGCTCCTGTTAAAATAGTATAGTTCCAAGTATGGTTTTTTTTAGGTGACTTATAAACTGCCTTAGCACCTTTAATACTTCCACTAAAAATATATGGATTAAGTGAAGCAGCCACATCACCAGCCTCAACAGTCCAAATTTTATCACGATAATAAGCTTTTAAATAGAGTAATTCTGCATTATGAGTTTGTATTCTTTTATCATTGGTACCTCTCATACGAGATTCTATACCAGCTTTACCTTTACCTAGTGGCCCAGTAAAGTTGAGATTTAACTCTTCGTTATGAGTAGTTCCTTCTCTATCTCCACTACTCACTCCTTCACCATCTACATCAATGCTTTGAATATACATGTTAAGACGACCACTTGCCTTCCACTCATCTTCCGGTTTATCTGCTGCGAAAGTTATTACTGTTAGTAATGAAGATAAAATAAATATTCTTTTCAACATTTTAAAAACCAACATTATTGGATTCATTAGATTCATCAATTAAGTTATTAGGGTCTACTTCGATATCATTATATATACTACAATCAACAGGTTCGCTTAATGTAACCCTATCACTTTCTGATATATCACCATTGTATGTTAACATAGATCCATAAGTACCATTTTCTCTAATGTGGTATTGTATCGAACCAACATCTGTACTACCACCTAAATTAACTATATCAAATGTTAAAGTTCCCGAGGATGCTCCAACACAAACGATATTTTCAAATGTTAAATCTGGTAATTTAGTATTTGATTCATCTTCAGATTCCTGTCCAGCTATCTCAGGTACTTCGTCTGTCCATTCGGGTAAACTTTTACCCCAAAAGTTGTTACCTGCTAATTGTATTAATTTATACTTTCCGTTTACTTCATCAAACAGAAATCTACTATAGCCTCTTTGATTTATCTCTGCTTCATTGGTTGTTGCAAGATATCTTTTTTCCCATTGAACATACAAAAATCTTTTAACACCATCATCAGTTATTTTATTTACCCAAGTATCTATACTTAAGATGTCATATACTCTAATATCTTCATCTATGGCTTCATAAAATGTCATATAATCTTGCTCGAACCTATCTTCTGATACATAAAAGAAAAATTGCCTTATATCTTCCTCTTCATATGCATTCATCATCTCTTTAAATACCGTTTTTACTTTATCATTTCTAGTTTGATTTTTAACAATTATATCTTTATCATATTCACTAGTAGCAAATGAAAAAGTAGTAAAAATCAAAACTAAAATCATCAAAATATTTTTCGCCATTACAACCCCTTTAATTTGTATAATTAAAAAATTATACAACAAAAAGCTTGCAATATTATTGCATTATTAATAATTTACTTATTTTTAATATAATTCTTCTACGCTTTAAAACTAATGCTATATCTAAATGGCTGACTCTTTTCTAATTGTATTGTTCCCTCAAGTTGACTTACTACCAATGCATCTACTAACTTTAATCCTAAACCACCACTCTTTAAAAATTTCTTATTATATCCTCTACCACTATCACCAATAACAAGCAAATACTCATTTTCTTTTTTATGTAAAAAGATAAAAATCTTACCAATTTTATCTTCAAAAGCATACTTTATGGAATTTGATACCAACTCATTAATAATCAGACCAACATACACAGCCTCTCTTAAAAACATAGTTGCATTAACTTGTAAATCAAACTCAATATTCTTGTCTATAATACTTTCACTTAACTCATAATATAATTCATTTATATACTCTCTCATATCAATCTCAACTATATCCTCACTGTCACACAAGAGTTGATGTGTTTTTGCTATTGCTTTTATTCTGCTTTCTAGCTTTTGAAACTCTTTTGAAATCTCTTTATCTTTTAAATCAAATCTTTGAAGCCTTATAATAGATAAAATCAACTGCAAATTATTTTTTACTCTATGATTTAATTCACGAAACAATACAACTTTCTCTTCTAGTGCCATTTGCAAAGCATTTGTCCTCTCTACTACTTCTTTTTCAACAATCTTTTTTCGATTGCTCATCTCATCAAATAACTTCGTATCTAAAATATTTCTTTGCGTTGTCAAAATATTCAATTTGTCCACAAATGCCAACATTAAAAATATGGCTTCAATCACAGTAATCAAAAGTATTAATTCAGGAAATTTATTCATCATAGATATAAATCCTAAAGAATCAAATATCATCAATAGATATCCTATAAATAAAAACAACCAACCAACCAAAAAGAAACGTGCTTGACGATTGCCATGAAAGTAGACATACACTCCAAAGTATGTATTAAACATAATAAAAAGAAATCCTAAAAATATCGTAATTTCAGGAACATAAAAAAACTGTGTTCCAAAAATAGGTATTTGAAAAATAATAACTGCAATCAATATTTTATACATTTTATTTAAATTTGGAAATTCTTCCATTTTTAAAAAGCTTTTTGCAAACAAAGCAGCTGCCACTATCATTAAAGATACTTTAGGGACAACTATTAAATTATCTATATAAACAAAAGAAGATGGTATATAAAGAGGCAAAAAACCTATGTATGTAAGTTGTTGAAACATCAATGTGATGAGATAAAAAGAGTAAAGATAATAACTGCGATCTCTTGTATAAATATACAAAAAAATACTATAGATTATAAATGAAGATATCAAACCAATAAATAAAACGATAGAAAACTCTTTCACTCGATTTTCACTTTTAAAAGTTTGTTCATCTTTAAAGTGAAATCCAAATTGTAAAGTAGTAGTACTATTTTCTATTTTTACATATACTAGTCGTTTCTCTTGTGGTTTTATTATTAAAAAATAAGATGGGAAAATTCGTTCTCTACCTTCAGATACATATAGCATTCCTGACTTTTCTACAATAAAATCTTTTTTATTATCAAAGAAAAAAACTTTTTCTAGTAAAGGGTTATCTATGATTATATACCTTTTAATACTTTTGTTTGAAAGGTTTTCTACTTCTATTTTTAACCAAATACTAATTTTTGCTTTAAAACCAAAATTCTGATGAATTTTGGTTAACTTTTTAAAATCACTTGCTTTTCTAACATTCTCAAATGTAGTCGCTACAGGAGTAATTAACATATTTTTAGACAATACTACGTTACTTCCTTCAAGAGTAAAACAAAAAAATATGACCAATAAAAAATACTTCAATCTAGCTCCTTAATTAGACTTCTCTATAAAAACCCATTACAAATCAGATATCACCAAATAATATATTACCACCAAAATCTATGAGTTTATACTTCCCTTTTATATTGTCAAATAAAAACATACTATTTCCATCTTTTAAGAATTCGGCAGCATCATTTTTGGTACTTTGATATGTTTTTTCCCATTTAATATATATAAATCTTTTTTTACCATCTATTGTAATCTTATCTACCCAAGTATCTATGCTCAAGATAGTATGTTTCCTAAAATCTTCATTTAAATCATCTGAGAAATCAAGAAAATCTTGTTGAAATTTATTTTCAGAGACATGGCTAAAAAAAGCTTTTCTATCTTCATTCTTATATGCTCTTACCATTTTTATTAGTGTTTGTTCTACCTTTTCATCATTTTGAATCTTTTTATCTACCGCTAAGGCATTTAACCCAACAAATAAAACAAAAACTAATAGCATCTTCTTTAACATAATATCTCCTTTTAAAATTGTTTATTTAAGTATACTACAAAAATATTGCAAATTCATTGTGTATTTATGGTAAAATTATACTCAAATATGAGGAGTATTAATGGAAGTAAATATTATTTATTGTAACCAGTGAGCCTATAGACCAAAAGCTACCCGTGCGGTAGATGAAATTGCGTCGGTCTATCCAGATGCTGATATAGCTGGTATAGCTAGTTTTGGAGGAGTTTTTGAGATTGAGATAGATGGAACATGCATCTTTTCAAAAGATAAAGAGGGAAGATTTCCAATCGATGGGGAACTTGTAAAACGTATTAAAGAGTTAGAGTTTTCTAAAGAAGAGGAACTACTAAAAAAAGTGTAGCCATACACAAAAGAGTTTGGAGTGTAATGATAGAAGCCATTAAGGTTGTATCACCTCCAAGCTCACGAGCTAAGATATAGCCACTCACAGCAGTAGGCATGGCCCCAAATATTACAGCAATTGCTAACATCTCATGATTTAAACCAAACATTATGCCTAGACTATAAATCACAAAAGGAAAATAAAGAAGTTTTGCTAAGACAGCAACAACTAACTCTTTTTTTGTTGATTTTAAATACTTGAACTCCAAACCAACACCAACTGAAAGAAGTCCAATTGGAAGAGCTGCGGAGCTTAAAATAGTTAGAGATTTTAGAGCTACTATGGGGAGAGTTATATCTCCAGTATTTATGAGACCACCTACTATGCAAGCTACAATCAAAGGATTTTTTATAAGAGTTTTTATAAAAGACAAAAATGAAAACTTACCATCTCTAACATAGATAGCAAACGTAGAAATACAAAGAACATTTATAAAAGGAATAACAAAAGCCATCACGATTGCAGCTAAAACTAATCCTTCATCTCCATAAACTGAATCTACAAAAGCTAAAAGGACATAAGTATTAAATCTAATTCCACCTTGCATGATTGAAGTAAATGCTCGATTGTTAAACTTAACAAAAAAGTTTAATATCATCAAAGAAAAAAACACTATAAGTATGGCTAAAAGTGCAGTAGTCACTAGATCTAAAGTCTGCTCTAAATCTATATTTGAAGTTGAAACTTTATAAACTAAAAGAGCTGGCATAAGAACATAGTAAGTAAACTTATCCGCCATTGGCCAAAAGTCTGTTGAAGGAAATTTGATTCGTTTAAAAAAATACCCTAGTAATATCAATGAAAATATCGGTATAAGTGTGTTTACTATGTGTTCCAAAAACTTCCCTTAACTCTTTGTTCTAAAGCCCTCTTTTTTAATAAGCTCTTTTAACTTATCTCTACACTCTCCTTGGAACTCCATCCACTCATCTTTGCAAGTGCCACCGCTTCCAAGCTTTTTTTTAAGTTTTTTACAAATCTCTTTCATCTCACTTTGAACTATATGAAAAGGGCCTATGATACTCACAGGCTTTCCTCTCCTCTTTTCCATCTTAAAGATTAAAGAGTGCTCATTTGGAGCAATTTTTTCTTTTAAAATCTCTTTTATCTTCTTTTTAGTATCACTACTCCAAGCTTTGTCATTGTCGAGTGAAGAACCGATTTTAATGTCCATATTTTTCTTTGTACTCTTCATAAGGACCTTTAAAATCTACAACAGTTCCATCTGCTTTAAACTCTATGATTCTGTTTGCATACGCATCAATCAACTCTCTATCGTGTGTAACACAGATAACATTTCCAGTAAACTTAAACAGCCCTTCTCCTAAAGAGATGATAGCTTCCAAGTCAAGGTGATTATCTGGCTCATCAAGAAGTAAGAAGTTACCTTTTTGAAGCATCATTTTAGAGAGCATCATACGGTGTTTTTCTCCACCACTTATACTCTTTACAGATTTTTTTTGATCTTCACCAGAGAAAAGCATACGACCTAAGCACTTTCTAATTTCATCTAAATCTTTGTTTTCATCATAAGTCTGCAACCAAGTAAAAAGCTGGTCATCTCCATCTATGAGGTCAGTTGTGTTTTGAGGAAAGTAGCTAGGTTCTATGGTTGCACCCCATTTTACTTCTCCACTATCAGCTTTTATCTCATCCATTACTATATTTAGAAGAGTTGTTTTCCCAGCTCCATTTGGTCCGATTAGTGCTATCTTGTCGCCCTTCTCTATCTTTAGAGAAAAGTCTTTAAGTACAACTTCGTCATATGATTTGTTGATGTTTACAAGTTCAAGAACTTCATTTCCTATATCTCTTTTTGTTTTAAAGATTATGCTTGGATCACGTCTCGTCGAACACTGCAAGTCTTCAATGTCAAGCTTATCTAGTCTTTTTTGACGTGAAGTTGCTTGTTTTGCTTTAGAGGCATTAGCGCTAAATCTTCTCACAAATGCTTCAAGCTCTTCTTTCTCTTTTAACTTTTTACCTTGTTCTAACTCTTGCTGTTTTGTAATCAAGTTTGCTGCGATGTACCAGTCATCATAGTTTCCAGTAAACTCACGGATTTTTCTAAAATCAACATCAAGTATGTTTGTACATACTGAGTTAAGGAAATGTCTATCATGAGAAATAACAACCATAGTTCCCGTATGACGCTTTAACTGCTCTTCTAACCAAGCAATAGCTTCAAGGTCAAGGTTGTTCGTAGGCTCATCAAGGAACAAAATATCAGGTTTAGGATAAAGAACTTGCGCAAGTAAAATCTTGAACTTATCGCCACCTGTAAGTGAACTCATCAACTCTCCATGAACTTCAACTGGAAAATCTAAAGCACAAAGAATTTTTTCTATGTGAACATCAACTTCATAAGTTGGATCTTCTTCAGCACATGTGATTTCAAGTTCTGCAAGTCTATCGTTGACTTTTTCGTCTTCAAAATCTCCATTTACATACAGATCTTCTTTTTCTTTGATAGCATCATAAAGTCTTTTGTTGCCATACATAACCGCATCTTTTAGAGAAAACTCTTCATAAGCGTATTGGTTTTGCCCTAGTGTTCCAACTTTTAGCCCACTTTGAACTGATATATTTCCACTTGTTTGTTCTAACTCGCCAGAAAGTATCTTCATAAAAGTACTTTTTCCTGCTCCATTTGCCCCAATAAGGCCGTAACGTTTTCCTACATCTAATTTCAGACTAATATCTTCAAATAGTAGTTGAGATGAAAATCTCATTGTAATATTATTTGCTTCTAGCATTAAACTTCTTTCTTTATATTTTTCGCGATTATACCATAAATTACGATATAATAGAATGTAAAAAATCAACAAAGGCAAATATGTGATAACAGAGATAAACAGAATAAAACAAAACTCTACTTTTGAAAATGAAACAGATTTTTTTATACAACACCAAAGTAACTTTACACAATCAATTATAGACTATTTGGGCTCAGAAAATCAATGTAAATGTTGCCTTATAGATAAAGAACGCATAGCAAAAAACTTTTATGAGGCACTTTTCTACCCTAAAAAAGACTGTTTTGACAAACATCTCTGTTGGATGAAATCTTCAACCAAACACAATAAAAATATAGGTTTTTTCTTCTCATCTTTGATTTATAATCTTATTGAAGCTTTCATGGAGTATAAAAAAAATAGAAGTACAAAAAAAAGTATGGAGTTACTAAAAATCTGTGCTAGTCTGCAAGAAGAAGTACTTAGTGCGTTAGATAGCGATAGTAGATTTGACGTCTCTCCATATCTTCCTAAAAAGGATAGTATCACCTATCTTCATAATATGTATAAGCTAGAGCGTGGTATACGTTTTATCACTCATGCAGACTTTGGAACTTGTCCACATGTAGCTTTTATAAAGCAGATAGGTCAATACTCTGCTGTTGTGCAGATAAGCGATGAACAGATGAATATGATGTTGAGTCAACACAGCTCATTTATACTCAAAAATAGCGATGATGAAAAAAACTTTAGTGTCCAAACAGAAATACTTTGTGCTGAAGAAAATACAATTATTATAAAAGAGATTGAAGAGCTTGAAACTTCTCCTCTCTTGAGTAGAAAGTTTCCAAGAGGATCTATAGTTAATGCTAGTCTAGTTCATATTGCAAACGAAGATGAGCTTATAACTGGCAATATGTTAGACATTAGTGAAAGTGGTATGGGCATAATGAGTTCTAAAAAAAGCCACTTCAAAAAAGGACAAAAAATCGTTGCTTTTTTATCTTATGAAGACGAAAAAACTGGATTAAAATTTAGTTTTGAATCCAATGGTATCATAACAAGTATCATAGGAATTGAGCATGTCTTTAGATATGGCATACAACTCTATTTAAACGATAAAGAGAAAGAGATAGTTCATAATTTAGTTGTCATCCTAAAGGATACTAAAGAAGAAGCCTAAAGTATTGTGCTATAATTTTCACCATGAATAAAATTGATAAATTTCACTTTATATCTTTCATATCCATACTTTTAGTTACTATTATCGCATACCTAAAATTTGATATTATAATAGCTTTTAAAGAGGTCTCCATAGGGCTTATTTCTATAAGCTTAGTATTTTCTTTATTTTTTGGACGAAGCAAAGCATTTGTTCTTCTTTTAATACCTCTATTTTTTAGTTTATATATGTTCTATCCTGCCTTTTTAGGACTTGATGGAGGTAATCACTCTTTTTGGTATCTATTTCCAATAACAACTTCTTTAGGCTTTCTCTTTATAGGAATTCTGCAAGAGAGGGGATTATACTGTTTTTATGGAGTTTCAAAAATAGTGATTATGCTCTTTATCTTAGCACTTACATATTATCTTTTATATACTTTTTCCATAGAGTTTAAAAATGCACTTGATACCTCAATCATAAGCTATAATATACCTCTTATTATTAACGATTTCACATTTTTAATTTCACTATTATCAGTTACATTTGTGACTATTATCTCAATACTATTTTTTAGTATAAACATAGAAAAAGCTCTCCCTTGGGTCCTTGTTTCACTGCTCATTCCTGCATACTTTTTCCAAAACCAAAATTCTTTTATTCTGTTTAGCTCACTTGGCTCTATTCTTTTTATCATTGCCTTTTTAAAAGATAGCTATAGTATGCATGGATAGACCAAAACTAACGAATAGCAATTACGAAGCAAAGTTTTTCCGAAAAGCAGAACCAGAGGAAAAAATAAAACTTACCATCAGCATAAAAGTTGCTCATGCACCTAGTAATGGAAAAACTCCTCAGGAAATCATGAAAACAGCCTATATTTCTCTTTATAAAGCTAAAGAAAATGGAAGAAACTGTATTATAACTTCTTAATATGATAAAATATGGATAAAAGGATTGGTATGAAAGTACTAGAATGTAGTGATTCAGAGTGTAAAAAAAGACTGTCTCAAGTAGAAGGTATGAGCTTTAGTGAACTTGAAAAATATAATAGAAAATGTGGTGATTGTGGTGATTGGATATTTAAAGAACAAGAAATAGCAAATAAAACTTATAATGCAGTATCAGTAAAATGGGCTGAAGAATTTATGAATCAACAACTCAATAAATAGAGGGACAAAAGCCCCTCCTAATCTGTTAATGTAACTCACTATTTAAAAAAACTTCTCTTTGACTTCTCAATGCTATTATCATTCCATTGGTACTATTTTGTCTAAAATGAACACCATTGAAACCTGCTAAATCAAGCCCTTTAACAAACTGAACCTCATCACTTTTCTCACATGTAAAGCTTGGATTTACCTCTTTTATCTTAACTACTTGAGCAGGTGCAACACCTATTTTAGTACCTTCAAGTATAGCGATACCTGCATCAACGATACAACCGTCTCCTAAAGGAATTCCTGTAACTGAGTTTGCACCAAGAAGAGTGTTTTCTCCAATTGCAATTGGATTTCCATCAGTTCCACTAAGGACACCAAGTATACTAGCTCCTCCACCAACATCACTACCTTTACCAACTATTGCAGAAGAGCTTATACGCCCCTCAACCATAACAGCCCCAGTAGTTCCAGCGTTAAAGTTGATGTAACTTGCTCCTGGCATAACAGTAGTTCCAGCACTCAGTTGTGCTCCCATACGAACTTTACTAGCATCTAAGATACGAGTATTGTCTTGTGGAATCACATGAGAAAGAAATCTAGGAAATTTATCAACTGATTCTATAATAGGGTAAGTACCCTGAAGCTTCATCTCTATCTCATTTGCTCTTAACCAATCAAGTTCAATTGGAATTCCCATAGACCATGCTACGTTTCCAAGTACTCCAAAAGCACCATTTAGATTTAAACTTCTTAGAGCTGCTTTTCCAGTTGAGAGAGCATATAACTTAAGATATACTGCTTCAACACTCTTCAAATCTTCATCATCAAAAATGAAAACCAATCTATAATCATCTCTAAGCTCATCTGATTTTCTTATCCAGTTTAACATGCTGATAACTTGAACATTTTTATGAGCATCGTCACTTGCTTCATTTATGTATGGAGTAAAAGCTTTGTATGCATTTTTAACAAACTTTTTCTTCACATCACACACAAACTCGCTACCACTAAAATCTACTTTTATACCGCTATCCAAAAGAGCTGCAATAAAAACTGCTGCACTTCCAAAGTTCTCTCCCCAGTTTATAACTGGGAAATTTGCTTGTAGTATTTTTTCACTATTTAACTGACCTCTGTCAACTCTTGCAATTCCAAAACCTATCGGTTTTCTATAACCTTTTATTGATTCAGTCTTTTTTATGAGAGCTTTAAACTCTTCAACATCATTAATCTTTTTCATATTACCTTCTATTTTTATAAATAAAATTCAACCGTTAATTTCTTGTATCTCTAAAACTTAGAGCTAATTAACAGCCTCACCCTCCACTTGTGGGGGCGCTTGATGCAGTAGCTCCAGTTGAGCACGCACTTGCTCCACCATTGACACCAATAGTTGGCTGAATTGCTTCGTTATTAGCTCCGCCCTCTTCGTTTACTTTTTCAATCTCTTCCCAAAGCTTACTTGCTGCTGCTTGGTATCTCTTTGCAGTTTCACTCTCAGGCTTGAAAAGAACTACTGGCTTTCCAGCATCTCCACCTTCACGAACAGCAGGCTCAATTGGAATTTCACCTATAACTTGTGTTTCAAACTTCTTTGCCAATGGTGCAGTTGTACCTTTGCCAAAAATATCATACTCTTTTCCAGTATCTGGACAGATAAATCCACTCATGTTTTCCATAATTCCAGCGATTGGAATATGAAGTTTTTGGAACATATCTAAACTTCTCTCAGTGTCATCTAGTGCAACTTGTTGAGGAGTTGTAACACAAATTCCTGTTGTCACGGGAACGCTTTGAGCTAAAGTAAGCTGAGCATCACCCGTTCCAGGAGGCATATCAATAAACAATACATCTAATTCACTCCAAAGGATATCACGAAGCAGTTGCTCAATAGCCTTCATAATCATAGATCCTCTCCAAATCAGAGATTGCCCCTCTTCCATAAGACTTCCCATACTCATCATCTCTACACCATGAGCAAGAATAGGCTTAACTTTTTGTCCAACTATCTCTGGGCTTTTACCAACTACACCTAACATACGAGGTACATTTGGTCCATAAATATCGGCATCAAGTAGTCCAACTTTTTTACCTTGACTTGCTAAAGCAATCGCTAGGTTTACAGTTGTAGTTGTTTTACCAACTCCACCTTTTCCTGAACTTACCATTACAAAGTTTTTTACATGTGGAGTTATGTTTTTACCACTTTGCGAGTTGCTTTTTTGAGCTGGCTCTTTTGGTTGTTTTATAGATATATCTATGCGTTGTGCTCCTAACGCATGAATTACTGAGTTTACATTTGTTTTTAACTCACTTGCTATCTCTTTGCTTGCTGAGAGTATCTCTACTTCAACAAACACGTTTCCATCATTGACTTCTAAGTTTTTTACAAAACCAAAAGTCACTATGTCCTTCTCGAAACCAGGATATTTAACACCTTTTAGTGCTTCAAGAACACTATTCTTGTCTAACATCTTTTTCCTTTATATTATTTAATTTTCTTTTTAATTTAACATCAATTTAATTAAGAGTAATTATATCTCAATTAAATTAATATTTTCTTTACGAATCTACTAATTCAGGATTATTTTTAACAATCTCTTGTGAAATTTTATATGAACAAAACTTTGGTCCACACATAGAACAAAACTCTGCATCTTTAAATACATCTTGCGGTAGAGTCTCATCATGGTACTCTTTCGCACGTTCTGGATCAAAACAGAGTTCAAACTGTTTATTCCAATCAAAACCATATCTTGCATCACTCATTTCATTGTCAATATCCATAGCATTTTTTCTACCTCGAGCAATATCAGCGGCATGTGCTGCA
>Ga0256845_1001947_pt1 | contig 15701 bp, 10 predicted proteins | sample RiftiametaG_FD_189101 | JGI IMG/M metagenome (GOLD analysis project Ga0256845, IMG submission 189101) | Tube worm associated microbial communities from hydrothermal vent at the East Pacific Rise, Pacific Ocean - Riftia | ecosystem: Host-associated > Annelida > Integument > Unclassified ...
GTCATGATCGCCTGCCCCGCCCGATCCCCGCTCATGCGGTGATTGCGGTTGTCCGACAGCATCAGTACTGATATTACTATCAGCATCATGATCGGCACGTTCATCACTGTCTTGATGTTCATCATCAACGGTTACTTCATTATCAGTATTCCCTGCTTCTCGCTCTCCCGATTGAGAAGGCAACGGGGATGCCGGCTGTTGTTTCAAACCCGTACCGGCAGAGCTGCCGCTGATAGTATTAATAAGCGTATCCATCCCGGGCAACCCGTTTATTTCAAGATTAACGTTTTCTATATTCTCAATAACCGTTTTGGTTATACCTCTGGATTCTTTCACTTCATCAAACATATTTTCCGATTCCGTTTTCATACGCTCATACTCATCTTTTAACCGTAACGGTTTTTTATATTCTGAAGCTGAAAGATCAAGATAATTTAATGCGTCCTGTAAATCATTAATAGCATGACGGATATAATCCTTTGCTTTCCCCTGTTTTGAAGCAATATCCTGCATAATTCCATTATAATAATTCTCAACTTCAATGAGTTTATTCTGCAGTTTATCATAATTCTCATTTAACCTGTTTATTAAAATATCATAACGTGATTCTTTTTGACTGAGTTCCGTCTCAACCTGCTGTTTCAGACGATCCATAAGTCCCTGAACAAGCCCTTTATAATGTTCAAACTCGGAACGGAAAAGTGCTAATTTATCATTAACTTCATCATTAACCAGTTTCAGCGCTTTTGCTTCAGCTTCTTTCGCTTGCAACAGTTTCTCAGCTTCTTTTGCTTCAATAGCTAAGCTTTTTATTCTACTTTCTTTATTGGTATTATCCTGTGAGAGAAGACGAATTTGGCTTTCATTCAGTTTATCACGCTTTGTCGCTGCTTCTTTAAGACTGACAATCAGTTTATCTTTTTCTTCAAGAATGTGCATCAATGCATGAGAATCTGCGCTATCGGGTATATCCTCGCGTGGCATACAACGTCCTTAATTGTAAAGTTCCCATTATAGTTATTATCGACGAAAAAAGCTCAAGAATTTACCGTAGAGCCAACCTGTTTGATTATTTTTCCGTTTTATTTTATACCAGTAATTATACCCGCCTGCCAGCGCAACCGGATATTCTGAACGCTCCAATACAATAACCTGCTCCCCCGAATCACATTGACCGATTTTATTGGCATTCGCCGGATCAGCATATGCCGTAGATCGTAATGTAACATCATGAGCAATACAAACAGCGCTTTTGTTTTTTACTAATTCGTTCTGCCAGTCCAATTGTGTATTAATAAAATTTATTTTAATGTTAATCTCAGAGATAAGTGAAATATAATAATTTTCTGACGGCAAACCGATATGACGAAGTTGTTCCATCGTTAAAGTCCCGCGGAGTTTTTCAAGAATAGATAGCGCATGCTGATATTCCAGCTTTGAGCGCTCCAATTCATCATTATGAAATGCCATTTCCGCTAAATAATAATGCGCCATACCGGCAGCACTGCTTGTACTATCCTGTTTGATAATTGTTTCAAAGCCCGTTCGGGCATCTTCATATGACCCATGATCAAGATACAACAGTATACTCATAAAATACAATGCTGATAATGTAAGCTTTTGATTACTGTCGGCAGCAATTACTTTTTTATAATTTTTTATTGCTTCCTTCAGATGGTGATTATTAAATGTATCAACCGGAATACTCCCCGGCAGAAAAACACGGTAATCTCCCGCAAGATACTGATGGGCTTGCGCTAATGCAAATGCAGCACTTGGCGCTTCACTGCTTTTGGGATACTGCTGCAGAAATGCTGCCCATTGTTTTACATTATCAGCCGCTCGTTCTCTCAACGCCTCAAGTGTTGTATCTCGTGCCGGATCGCCGGTTAATAAATAATATGCATACAATGCTTCATCAACAATGGGACTCTCTGATTGTTCATTTACAATACGCATAAAATCAGCGCCATCATAGACAAAACGTCCGTTTTGAAACGTAATATTATATGGCTGCCATTTTACACATTTCTGCTTACAATACGTTTCCTTTTCACCCGGACTGAGTTCATTATAGCGTTTGTTTAATTCTTCCTGTTTCTCAATAAGCGTTTTCCCTTTATAATATAATGGCAATACATCAGTACCACCGCCGGCATAATATGCTTCAACAGAAACCAATACAGTATTGTATTGTCCGACTTTATATAATTTCGCAATATCACGGCTTTTTTTATCAGCCGGCACTAAATCACTGCTCCCGCCAAGCTCTCTGCAAGAAATGAGCCCTGAACATACAATACAACATAGTATAATGCACTGCATATATCGCCGCATAGTTAATCCTTGTTTCTTCACTGATAGAATACTCATTGAACGGATACCAGCGAATTGAATACCTTTTCGCGGGTTATTCCGTGTCCTTTAAGCACTTCATCAAGATAGGTGTACAATTGTTTAACATTGTACTTTTTCTCAAGATCAATCAATATCTCCCAAATCTTAAACATATCATTTAAAACAAACTCTTTTCCCAATCGAATAATCTGCTGCCTGATAGCATCAACTTTCTCGGGCATTAAAAACTCTTTCGGCGCATCCAGATCAAAATAGATCTTTACCAGATCGCTATAATCATTACTCAGCTGAACGATAATCTCATCAAAAATCGCATCAAACCCTGCTGTAATATGCTGTTGTGTCAGCATAACAATAGTCGCAAACGGATCAAAGCATTTTACTTGTCGTGCGATATTGTTATTTGACTCAGTATCACCGCATAATACAATAACTTTCGGATAAAAAATATATTCCGGTTTAAAATATTTTTTTATCGCAACAGCAGTATTTGTTACCACTAATGAATGATAATGAATATCATTAAAAAGTTTACGCACCATGAACTGAAGACGCACCAATTCCTGATTGTTTTTATACCCATCCGTGTCATACACCACAAGACATCCCCGCTCATTATTATAATAGCGAACCATATATTTTTCACCGAATTGCGTAATAATCGTATTCAGGTGTTCCTCATCCAGAACATCGTTCATATGACCAATATACCGGCGATTTTTATCATTGCCGATAATATCCTGACCAAAGAGCATAGTTCGTTTTTTAAAAACCGAATTTCCCATTGTACTTAAACTATTGGCAATGGTATAGGTATTGAGTATTGAACGAAGTTCTGCTGCATGAACTGCTTCAGGGGTAGGAAACAATGCCGGGTAATCCTGATGTAAAAGGCGATACAATCGATCATTATATTTGAGCGCAACCGGATGATCTAAACGCCGGAGACTAAAATCAATAAAAGTATCATTGTTTAAAAGAAGCCGATCATGGGCATCGGGGAAAAACTCCTGATTTTGCTTATCTGAAAGATCAATTTCAATATTAAACTCACCAATATCATATTTTTGACATATAGCGATAAAAATTTCAGGATGAATCTTCATTCTCCATGACCTTTCCCGGTATAGTATTATTTATTATTATAGCACTCTGCCCTTTGTCAAGAGTTTTCCCGACACGCATTAAAGCTGAATAATATTGTACATAATCCACATATGATATATTTGCATTATTGTGCCCTATCGTGTAGTATTATGCCATGATTTTTCCGCATGAAAAACGCCCGTATCGGCAATTGCTGATATTTATTATTGCCGGGGCAACGATTGAATTATTGTTTATTGCAATACTTTCATTTCCTCGTGAAACACTTTCTACCGCTGATGTAAGTATATACTCGATAATGTATACCGCACTTATTGCTTTCACCTCAGGAGGACTTTACCTGCTGACGCTGTTTCTTTCCTATAAGAAAGGAACATTATATCATACTGTTCATGACCGACAAGCCCACTTACTCCTGATTGTTATCATTGTATTTGGTATTCTTTTTCGACTTACCTGCCTTCCGGCTTGGTTTGAACTCTCAACAGATATACATCGCTATCATTGGGATGGCATGGTATTGTTTCATGGTATTAACCCATATCAATATGTCCCGACAAAAATACATGCCATGCTGATAAAATCACACCCGAATTTAACAGACCATATTACACAACTCCTGCATACTATTAAACAGCATGAAAACTCTCTTCCGGTATACCCGCCCTTTGCTATTGTCTGCAATACTATTGGATATGCTCTCGCTCCGAATTCAACAATATTTATCGGTCATCGCCTGCTGTATTGCTGTGCAGACATTATTCTTCTGTTTGTTCTCGCCGCACAATTACAACGACGTGACCAACCCATATGGTGGCTTTTTTTATATGCATGGAATCCGCTAACATTTACCGAACTGGTCGGATCAGCACATATCGATGGTATAATGCTGCTGTGGTGGATACTGGCACTTGCTCAGTTTTTTGAAAAACGTCCGTTGTTATCCGGAATCTTTGTCGGAATGGCGTGTTTAACAAAATATATTGGATTGCTTGCATTACCGTTATTATTTTTTGAATATGAAAAAAAACACCGTTTGCTTTTTCTGACCGGCACTATCGGCACAATACTCCTCGGTTATATCCCGTTTATTCATGCCGGCTGGGGTGTGATTGCAACCGTCCGAGATTATTATCACTGGAATCAATTCAACGGATCAATATATAAACTATTATGTATTACCGGACTCTCACCGATGGGGGCGAAATATATTGGTTTAACGCTCTTTGCGGGATTATTTTCATGGATAATGATAAAACGAATTAAACCAATACGAGCAACAATCATGCTGCTTATCGGCTATTATCTTGTTACACCGACTGTGCATCAATGGTATATTGTATGGGCACTCCCTTTTATCTGTTTTGAAATTTGGTATTCAGTTATTGTATTTTCTATATCAATACTTATTCAGTATGGAATTCTGTGGAAATATTATTACAGCAATCATACTGAATGGACTGAAAATCCGCTCAGATGGGCATTGACGTATATCCCGTTTTTTATCTTTCTCAGTATTGATATATATCGATACTTCATCCGAAAAAAAACGCCCCTAAAAAATCAATAATTCTTATTACTCTATAATATACTGCAGCACGGCAACGATTTTTCCGAATGATGTCTGAAAAACCAGTTTAAGCGGTATCATAGTACCGTCAGATGAAAACCATAACCACACATCCCCGGATTGTTTCAGCACATCCGTTTGAAAACCACGACCGATAATTTTAAAAGCGGTATATTTCCCCATTGGGGTTTTAACGACATCATCATCCTGTTCAATTGTTAATGCAACCTCACTATCATGATAATAAAAATAATGGGCACTAATAACTTGTCCGTTGGTACATACCTGTTGGATCATGAAATTAAAAAAATTCAACGGGTCAAGATGAATGTCCGCCGTCATCTGATACTCTTCTTCCTGCACGCTGTTTTTCCTCAGATATGCTCGTTTCTCAGAACAGGAATGACTTATTACATTTGAACAATTTTCTAATTGTCCCTCATCATGCTGTTTCCGTTGTGAACGCAAATCCTTCTTCCGCATCGTCATTGTAATGACATGGCGATTATAATCCCATGTAAAGTTATTTTTCATCCAAAATCTGTTTCCGTTTACTTCTTCACTATAGGTCTCCGGGCGACCTTTATCCGTATTATAGACCGCCTGCATACAGCAAGTATATTCTGAAAATATTAGAGCCTTTTTCATATTAACGTTAAAGGTAGTATACCTCATTTCATTGGTCTGCTGAATTCGCAATACTCCTGTTGTCATTTTTATGCCTAAATACCGTATTGTAAAACCATATTCGAGGGCAAATATACTTTGAGCTGAAAAAATAAAAAATACGCCGATTAACAGCAGTATTCGCAACAACTTTTTTTTACTTCGCCGGAATTTTTCCCCTGCATGATATATTGAATACTGTACTGATATACTCAAGAAAACTCCTCTGAAAAACGGACTCTTTACCGATAATATTTTTGGTACTGCCAATACTATACAATTTTTTCGCAGATACAAGAACAATAATATTTTTAATATTTTAAAATATTTTTGTTGCATTATTATTATGAGTACGCTATTTTACATAATGAGGCGATTAGATAATATGAGTCAAATAAATTAAAGTTTGACAACACTTGTCAATATGGTATAAAAGTATATATTATATGGTAAGAATAAAAAACAAACGCTTTTTTTCAGGAGGTTAGAGCATGAAAAAACACATCATTTGGGTGATTGCAGCATTATGTACAATTACAGTGATCGGGTTAGTAACTACTTTTTCACATCAGACACTGAAAGCACTACCGCAATTTGATCTTGTTGATACCTTTGCCGGAACCGGTGAAAAAGGATTTGTTGGTGACGGATTGAATGCATTTTTAGCAACGTTCAATAATCCGGTCGGTGTTTATGCAGATAATATCGGTAATGTCTATGTTGCCGATATTTATAACAATCGTATTCGCAAAATCGATATGTCAATGGTTATGACCACCATTGCCGGTTCAAGCGAATACGGATATTACGGCGATGAAATGAAAGCACTTTCCGCAGCACTTGCTTTTCCAAGTGGGATTTGTGTTGAAACAATTAATCCCCGTAAAAAAACAGCAAATATTTATATCGTTGACACCCGTAATAACCGTATCCGCCGAATCAATCGCTATGGTGTTATTACAACCATTTGCGGAACCGGCGAATATCTTTATTCCGGTGACCGCGGACCGGCAACAAAAGCTTCACTGGCATGGCCGAACAGCTGTTGGCTTGATAATAACGGTAATCTGTATATCGCTGATACGGGAAACAATGTCCTTCGTGTTATTGTATCACCGAAAAACACAACTCATAATGCTGACCTTATTGCCGGTATGACAAACAATCAGGAAGCATGTCAACCGAATTACATTTATAAAATTGCCGGAACCGGGCTTAAGGGATACAGTTCATCAGGAAAACCGGGTGATCCCGGTCAGGAGGAAACCCCGCAATACGGTATGCCCCGAAAAATTTCTGCCATCGATGTTAATTTAAATCAACCGTTTGACCTCTGTGTTGTTTATCCCAACAGCGGTACAAACCGCAATGTTACGGGAGACGGCAACGAACGAATATATTTCTCTGATACCGGAAACCATATCATTCGCTATATTGATGCAGCAGGCAATGTTGTTCGTGTTGCCGGATTGCCCGGCGTTCCGGGGTATAATGGTGATATTCTTGCCGCAACAAACGAAAAACTTCGTCAGCCCTTGGGACTATGGGTTGATAATCAGAATGAATTCTTGTACGTCTGCGACAGCGGTAACCGTCGTATTCGCGTTATTGCCGTTAATCAACAAGCAGCAAATGACAATGGCAAAGCAAATGCCGATTCTCTTAACGGGCCGCTTGCTGAAGCACGTATTAAAACACTTGCCGGAAACGGTTTCTTCGGATTCAGCGGTGATGGTTCTGATGCAAAAATGGCACGCTTGAGCCGCCCGATGGATATCTGCGGAACACAAGTTCGTAATTTCCGCTATCCTGATCGTGAAGTATTATATTTCTCTGACATGGTCAATCAGCGTATTCGTATGATTGTTATGAATGCTCGCGGTGGCGTACATGAACTTGAAGATGATGAACCATGGCCTCGTCAGGAAAGCTCTTCATCAAGCGGACAATAAATAATAGTTTCTGAAATAAATACAAAAACCGATAAAAAAGCCCGCTTATACAGCGGGCTTTTTATTATTAGGCTATCAATGACGTTTATATAATAATCACGTTTTATCGTTCTAATCGTCAGTTTCTTTTACATTTGTTTTTGATGTAATCATTTTTGATATATCATCAATATTGACCGGAACCTGTGCAGCGGCTTCAATATTTGATTTCTGAATTGCCGTAAATATTTCCTTACGAAAAACCTTTACTGAACGAGGTGCCTTGATGCCGATTTTTACCTGTTCTCCCTGAACGTCCAGAACGACTACTTCAACATTGTCGCCAATGACAATACTTTCTTTCGGTCTACGGGATAGAACCAGCATTAGTTCTTACCTCCCGTTTGTTTTTGTTTTCCGGAAGTCGTTCCCATTTCCTTCATATGTGAAAGAATTTTATAATTTGTTGTATACGCCTCATTTAGGGAAATCGCTTGCCGTGCCATACGGGTTTTTAAGTTAATTATTATCGGACCAAGTAAATTCGCAGAAATATCAGCCGGATTCGACGGGACCGTTACAATAAGCAGACACAGCAGATCTTCTTTTTCATTTTCAATGCCGATTGCCGTATATTCCTCATCAAGAATAGAAAGCTCATAGTCAGGCATGAAACTATCCGGATGAATGGCAAGGAAAGCAAGTGTTGCATCATCATCAGCCTGCAGCCAATAAAACGGGCTTCCTTTTTGTTCAAGCAGCCAAAAATGTTTTATTGCATTAAATCCGAGAATTCCTTCCGGAAAATGAAGTTTTTGTTTTTCATCAACTTCAATCTCACCAAATGGTTTTGTTGTAATAGTTACCACCTGCCGCCTCCGCGTATCAAATCCGGTATACCGGTTATCTTAAAAAATCAAGTAATGTCGGCTGAATAATCCGCGCACCGACTTTTAAAGAGGTCTGATGAAGCGTTACCAGCGCCTGCATATTCATAATTGATTCTTCAAAATCAATATTTTCTGTTTGTGCCAAACGTTCACGTGATGTTCTCTCATCAATCCATAAACGCTTTTCTGTTTCTTCAAGACGATTCGATTTAGCCCCGAACTCTCCGCGATACATATTCAAATTACGCATTGCATAATCAATATTTCCTAAGTCCTGACCGCCGATATCGCGAATATTACTTTTCCAGAGATTATCCCGTAAGTTTATCACAGCATCAAATAAACTCAAGCCTATTCTCCGTGAATTCGCCCCGCCGGTATTGCCGCCTTCAGGCTGCTGAATAACTCCCATACTCTGAAACACCGTTCCGCCGCGTATATCTTCCAGCCACAATTCATGCGGAATTGTCGTATCAAGTATAAACTGTGTATTTGCAGGTTGATTCAGCGGATTATCAAGACGTGCTTCAACACCCAGATTTGAACTATTAATAATATCCGCTAACCCCTGCAATGTTGTTCCTGCCGGAATAAATATTTCCTTATTATCAATTTTAATCCATTGATCATTTCCGCCGGTAACATCCTGATTCGGACCGGTAAAGTTTTCTGAAATCATTGATTCATTCGTTGCCCAAAACACTTGATTGCCGGCAATACTGACCGGGACATATTCTCCGCGTTCTACTTCCCGTTCAACCCTACCGACATCGCCATTATAATTGACTTCGACAATAGCTTCACGATCAGAGTTTTCCGGTTTCCCCCATACGACACGAAATGAATTGACATCAACATCATGTCCGGAAAACAGAGCGCGTCCGGCGGCATCTTTAGTATTTGCAAGGTCAACCAATGCTTTTAAATGCTCATCAACTTCAACTGCCATAGCATATCGATCACTATCCGTCCAGATACCGTTTGCCCCGGCAACAGCAAGTTCACGAATACGCTGAATATGCTCTGTCATTGAACCCATAGTAGTATCATACTGGTCAAGACGTGATTTCCCCTCTTCAAGATTATCAATAAACTGTCGAACTTCATGCATACGGGTACGCTGGCGCATTGCTTGTGGTGCACCGGTTGGATCATCCGCCGGAACTTCAATTTTACGCCCCGTTGCAAGTTCAAACTGATTTTTTTGCATTTCCCGCTGCTGACGCATCAGGTATGCTTTCATATCCGTATATGACATTGAACTCGAAATACGCATCATTGTTTTGCCTCCTTGCGTATCAACCGTATATCTTATACACCCATACGATTAATAATCGTATCGAGCATACGGTCGAATGTTGTTATTACACGAGCCGCGGCATTATAACCGTGCTGATAAGTAACCATATTTGCCAGTTCTTCATCAAGATTTACACCACTGATGGACTGACGGATATTTTCAAGATTCTGCACAAGTAAATCTCTCGTCTCAAATTCTATTTTTGCCTGCTGTGCACGTGCGCCAAGCTGTGATATTTGACTTTCAATAAACTCTTCAAACGTCTGATCCGTTTCAATCATGGTATGTTTCTGACGTAATGCTTCGGCAATTTTCAATGCATTGGAATTATCACCGACACCATTCATAGATTCAGGATTTCCGTCACCGTCATAATCAGTCCCGCCGGCGGCAGCAATTGCATAAATATTATCACGCACGGTATCCGCCACGGTTATCCACCCTGCAGGATTATTCATTGGTGTTTGTGTAACGTCCGCACCGGGATCTAAAAGACCTGCTTGTCCCTGAGTACGCCAATCATACACAGCCCCCTGTGTTATAATTCCGGCAGTACCTGAGAGAAATGTTCCGGTATCTTCAAGATGACGTATTGTAAAATCAGGATTGTTCTCCTTATGTGATGCAATCATACTTTTTAATACGAACCGCCCATAATGATCAAGATACGCCTTAATATCACCATCAGAACTATTAATACGATTAATAACATCCTGAACCGTGTCAGTTGCCGTATAGTCCACTGCCCATATCGATGCAGCATTCTCATCCGTATCAAGAATTATCTGTCCTGCAGCACCTATTTGTTCTTCAGGGGTCATTGACTGACTGCCGCGTACTTTAAACAACGTTGTTGAATCAAGTGTCCCATTGCCGCTGTAATCATAATCACCTATTTGACCGCCGGCAACGGTATCATCAAGATTCGGAACATAACTGAAAAATGCACGGTCAGTCTTCCCGTCAAGACCAAAACCGTCTGCATGAATTTCATTCACCACATCAGTCATGTTTATTGATAAAGAGTTTATTTCATCAATACGCTGTTGAAGCTCACCATCACGCATTTCCAATACCGCTTTCAGCGCCCCGCCCTCAACCGGGGTTGCTTGTAATATCGTATAGTTTAACGGTTCGCTATCAGTACCTGCTTCATAATAAATATCATGAAATCCCGTTTGCTGATTACGAACTGTTGCAAGCGCTTCAGCGTGTATTCCCTGTACAACATGCATCCCCTGAAAATAAATCATATATTCATTCGGGTCACGTTCCTGTACCGTTACTGCTCCAAGCTGTGCTAAATTTTCTACTAATAAATCGCGCCGATCCAGTAAATCGTTCGGATTATCTCCCATTGATTCAATCGCAACAATTTCCTCATTCAGCCCGGCAATTGCCGTTGTTATATCATTTATCTGGTTAACGATATCAACAACTTCCGTATCAGCTTGTTCCTGCACTTCATGTAGCATTGAATAGGTATGATTAATCCGACTCGTTAAAGTAAGCCCGCGTTCAATCATTTCTTTACGATGCGCAACAGAATCAGGAAATTGCGAGAGATCTTCCCATGACTGCCAAAACTGATTCAGTACATTACGTATATTTTCTTCTCCCGGTTCGTTGAAAATACGTTCAACGGTATAGAGATAGTTTTCAACTTTTTCCCAATATGCTTTACCGTCAACCTCATTGATAATTTGTGCGTCAATATATCGATTCCGCAGACGTACGATTTCTGCAACTTCAACTCCCTGACCTAATTGCCCGGGACGCGCATCACGATTCATACTTGGTGCTTCAAGCGGTCGATCCGTCTGCATTTCAACACGCTGTCGTGTATATCCTTTCGTATTCATGTTGGTAATATTATGCGCCGTCGTATACAATGCCTGTTGATGGGTATAAATACTTTTCTTGCCGACTTCAATTCCATGAAACGCTGATGTCATAACAGTCTCCTAAACCTCTTTATCAAAAAAGAGCGGTTTTTGTGTTCGACCGTTTCGCTCTTTATGCATTTTATAGGTAACATGCTCACGGCCGAGGTTTTTGAATACATTTACTGAATAATTAAAAAATTCCAAAGAATCACGAAGAATATGATTATTCAGTTCATTAATATTTTTTAATTTCATAATATCACGATAGATATCATCTTTAATCGTAAGTAATTCATCACGGAGCGATTTAAATTCAGCACCGGTTAAACGCACGGCAATTTCATCAATTTTTGCATCCGCACTAATGCCGATTTTCCCGCCAAGCTGTTGCACTATTACACTTCGGCGTAATTCGATCTGCTCAGATTTCTCCATGAGTTTATGTTCACGCCGATTGACTTTTTCAAGTTCACGCAAATCACGCTGTATAAGTATTTCGTTTTTCTTCTCTTCTTCCTGAAGAAAGAGTTTAAATAAATCAAGTTGCTCGTTTAATGTAGAACATAAATTATGCAGCAATTGTTTCATGGTATAGTACATCCTCCATTGGTGTTCGTATTCCTAACACCATTGTCGGTATGTTTTTATAATCCATAACACTCTTTTACCGGTATACGAGTAAATAGTTGCCGGAATATCCTGTGTTTTACATACATACGACATGGCTTTATTACCATTTTCATGACAGTGAAAATACGTATATTTGATTAAATTCTGCCCTCTCGTATGTCGATAATGCGTATAATGAGGAGACTTTAAAAAGAAAATAAGTTTTCCTGTATATAAAAATTATTATTGCATTATTCTTATTTATGGGGTATAATTATTATATACATAGGAAGATTGTTAGCATTATTAAGGCATACGTTGCGGCTATTTTTATATATTCCAGTCATGGAGGAGTAGTCTTTTATTGCCGGGAGGGCCATGAAGAAAGAAGGTCCTAATGTTATGGAGCGCAAAATATAGTCTCAAAAGAGGCATGTGCATTTTCATCGTTTTATTACTTCTGAGTATTCTAACAATACCCTCATATGGAATAATATATGTTCATGCCCAAAACGGTAATCCGCCGCCAATCGGAAATGGAACGATTGCCCATCCGTATAAAACTATAACCCGCGCATTAATAGCAATGAATAACAGCGACGATATTTATCTCGCCGGTTCTTTTACTATTAGTGGAGCTATGGTTATTAATAAATCCGGAACCTATGCCGACCCGATTATTATTACCGCATGGTCGAATGATCATCGCCCTTCAATTTACAATACCAACCCCAATGCCGGAACATGGGTCCCGTCAAGTATGTGCGCCGGTCATATTAGATTCTCACGGCTCACTATGAGCGGTGGTCAATATGGGTTGTTCCTTGATGGCAGCAGAGTAAGCGGCAGAACTAATATTCAAGTTTATTCAAATAACATCTTCAATATGAATGATATTCTTATTTTCGGTGATGAAAATGTTCATGGTATTTATATTATCAGTAATAAACTGCATAATTCAACCGGCGCTGAAGCAATATATATTTACGACGGTACAAATGGCTTAGATGTCTTAGCAAAAGCATCCGGCACGGTTATTATAAAAAACAATTATATCTATTCTAATCATAATACCGGGATATTACTTGATTTTATACAAAACAAACTGATTATTCAAAGCAATATTATTGCTTATAACGGCAGTGAAGACTGGCATTTCGGTGTTGATGTAGAACGCTTATTAACCGGTGTTTGTGAACCTATAACCGGTAATGCATTTGTCGGCAATTGGCTTGCCGGATTACATATTTCAGATAACAGCGGCAGCGGATTTGTCATTCGTAATAATGTCTTTGCTAATAACGGGCATCATACCTCATCGGATGTAATTAATAAAGCCGGATTAGTCCTTGGTTGGACAGCCGCTTATCATTGTGTACGAAATAATATTTTCTACGGAAACAGTACCTACGGTATTCAAAATGAAGGCGGAACATGGACAAATTCCCATAATTGTTTCTATAATAACCCCTCCGGAACAGTAAACGGAGGTATTCAAATTAACCGAGGCGGTCATGTTACCTCTGATCCATCATTTCTATCAACAATGTATGGAAGTCCTGATTATTATCATATTCAATGCGGCAGTTCATGTATTGATGCCGGTGATCCGGTTGATGACAGTCAACCGCATAATGACGCCCATATCGATATCGGTGCATATGAAACGTTATGTAGAATCCCACCGGTTGTCGTATCAATAACATCACCAAACGGAACGGTAAACGGGACTACTGTATCAGTGAGTGCAAATATCACTGATGATACCGCAGTAACAGGTGCACAATATCGTATTGACAGCAGTTCATGGGTATCACTTTCACGTACTGCCGGAACAGTACAAAACGGCACCTGGACCGCAACTTGGGATTCAACCGGCGTTCTTGACGGCAGCCATACAATTTATGTTCGTGGGTGGGATGGTGACGGACTCTATCATACCAATAGCATTGTATTTACGGTACATAATAATGATCCACCTAATGTACTAACTATTCTTCAACCGGTTGCCGGAACCTATACCGGTAATGTATCAGTTCAAGCAATTATAACCGACGATCATGCGGTACAATCCGCATTTTATCGTGTGGACAATACTGCATGGATTGCATTAACCCGTACCGGCGGAACAGTACAAAACGGCACGTGGACCGCAACGCTTGATTCAACAAGCTATAGCGACGGCACGCATACAATTTATATTCGTGCGGTTGATAATTGGTCCCCCGCCCTCGCACATACTAATTCGATAAGCGCAATCGTTTTTGATAATACTCCTCCAACAGTAATAGCAATTACTGCTCCCACTGGAACAGTCAGCGGCACGAGTGTATCGGTTAGTGCCAATATTTCGGATGCAACAGCAGTCAGTAATGCAGAATACCGAATAGATGGCGGATCATGGGTTTCATTGACCCGTACCGGCGGAACCGCGCAAAACGGCACCTGGACCGCAATCTGGAATTCAAAGACCGTTACTGACGGTACGCATACCATATATGTTCGCGGGAAAGACGCTGTTGGTTTATTCGGTACAAATAGTATTTCATTTAGTGTTCATAATAATACCCCGCCGGTAGTAGTAAACATAATACAACCCTCACCGGGAACCTATACCGGCAATGTTACAATACAGGCATATATTACCGATGATACTTCAGTACTCTCTGCACAGTATCGTGTTGACGGCGGCACCTGGCACAGTTTAAGCGGCACACCAAGTTCTGCCGGTTTATGGAGCGGTACACTTGATTCAACAACCTATACCGACGGAACACATACTATATATGTTCGCGGTCTTGACGCCGAACCGCTGGCTCATACAAACTCAGTTACCGGTATTATCTTTGACAATACCGGTCCGCTTATCACAAGCATAGCACCGAATATGAGCAGCGGCAATCAAACCGGTACAATCAACATCAGTGCGAATATCACTGATACAAGCGGCATCAGTGCCGGATCGGCACAATATCGTATTGACAATGGTGGCTGGCAATTGCTCAGCGGCAGCAGTCCGAATTATTCGGCAAGCGGAGTGGACATTACTTCTTTAAGCGGCGGAACGCATACACTCTATATCCGCGCTCAGGATACCCGTACTTTATGGTCAACAAATAATGTTCAATTTTCCGTAAACGGACCGCCGTCAATCACCTCCGTTATTCCCGTACCGAATAGTACTATAAGCGCCACGGTAAACATTGATGCAACCATTACCGATGATATCGGAATAGCAACTGTTTATATATCCGTTGACGGTGGAAGTGAGCAGACTATGACCCGTATCAGCGGCAGTACAACAAGCGGCACATGGCGCCGGAGTTGTAATACTACGGGATATGTTGACGGTTCCCATACATTCCGAATCCGTGCTATTGACGG
>Ga0256845_1001948_pt1 | contig 15682 bp, 12 predicted proteins | sample RiftiametaG_FD_189101 | JGI IMG/M metagenome (GOLD analysis project Ga0256845, IMG submission 189101) | Tube worm associated microbial communities from hydrothermal vent at the East Pacific Rise, Pacific Ocean - Riftia | ecosystem: Host-associated > Annelida > Integument > Unclassified ...
GATTTTGTTTGATTTGATCCATTTTATTTTTTCCTGTTTTATTTCCAATTGTACATATACGGTTTTGTCAGAACTCAATAATATTTTGTGAAATAAGGCATTCAATAACCTCGCAAATTGGGAGACCCACAACATTTGAGTAGGAACCATGGATTTTCTCGACTAGAAAACCGCCCTTTCCCTGAATAGCATAACCTCCAGCTTTATCAAGATATTCCCCTGTGTCCACATACCATTTAATCTCTTGATCAGAGATTTTTTTGAAAAAAACATCTGTTTTTACAATATCAACAATTGTTTTATTTTTGCTAATGCAGCAGAGTGTGAAACTTGTATATACAGAGTGTGACCTGTTGCTCAGAGTTTTAAGCATTGTAGCTGCATGGGCTTTTGAATTTGGCTTTTCAAGTATTGATTTACCTGAATAGACAATGGTGTCAGCACCTAAGACCCACGCATCAATATTCTTTCTTGCAATATCCATTGCCTTAAGATGAGAAAGAGTCCTGACAAATTCCTCAGGGTCATCTTTTTTTATAATGGTTTCATCTATGCTGGAAGGTATAATATCAAATGTGATATCAGTCTGCTCAAGCAATTCTTTTCTTCTTGGAGATTGTGAAGCAAGTATTATTCTTTCCCTGGTTATTTTTTTCATATCTTTAGTTTTTATCAAAATTTTATAAATTTAACAATCTTGTGGAAAAATTTCCTTGCAAAAATGGGAAAAATATTATATCTATTCAATCTTACATTTGACTTGTATTTGCATCATACTTGGCTTGTAATTACTCTTTTGCCTGGGTGGCGGAACTGGTAGACGCAAGGGACTTAAAATCCCTCGGAGGTAATCTCTGTACGAGTTCAATTCTCGTCCCAGGTACCATATATTAAAAAGGATTTTAGAAAGCATTTTCTAAAGTCCTTTTTAAATCTTTAAAAAAATCTTATATATGAAGAATTTCCATGGATAAAATTGAAATAAAAGGCGGCAAAAAATTAGAGGGAGAAGTACTGATAAGTGGCGCAAAAAACGCAGCACTGCCATTTATTGCTTCTACTATCTTAGTTGATGGTATAGTTTCAATCACTAATGTCCCAAACCTCATGGATATTAAAAGCATTTTACTGCTTATTCAAAACCTTGGTGCCAAGTGCAAGTTAGATAATAATCATGTTGTGATTGATGGCTCAACCATAAACAATACCCAGGCAGACTACGATCTTGTAAGGAAAATGCGGGCATCTATTCTTGTCCTAGGACCTCTTGTGGCAAGGTTTGGTTATGCAAGAGTTTCTCTGCCCGGCGGATGTGCCATTGGAGCAAGACCTGTTGATATGCACCTTAAAGCGCTGGAAATTCTGGGTGCAGAGATAAATATCGAACACGGCTATATCGAAGCAAAGGCTGATAAATTAGTGGGCAATGATATCTATTTTGATATGCCCACAGTGACTGGTACTGAAAATATTATGATGGCAGCAACCCTTGCCAGGGGGACAACTGTCCTAAGAAATTCAGCCCGGGAGCCTGAAATTTTAGCTTTGGCTGATGCTCTGAATGCCATGGGGGCCGATATAAAAGGTGCAGGTACAGCAATTATTCAGATTAAAGGTGTGAAAGCATTAAAACCCGCTGAAATTTTTGTTATTCCTGACAGAATTGAAGCTGGAACCTATATGGTAGCAGCTGCTGCAACTTGCGGAGATGTGAAGATTAATGGGTGTAATCCCGAGCATATTGGTGGTATTATCAGCAAATTAAGAGAAACTGGTACAAAGGTAGATGTCCTTGACACTTCAGTAAGAGTGAGAGGTATTAAAAAAGTTAAAAGTGTAGATATCAAGACATTGCCATATCCTGGTTTCCCTACAGATATGCAGGCGCAGTTTATGGCTTTGATGACTGTTGCTGACACAAGCTCCATGATTCATGAAACAATATTTGAAAATAGATTTACCCATGCCAATGAACTTTTGCGTATGGGTGCAGACATTTCAGTCTCCGACGGCAATTATGCAAGGGTGAGGGGAATTAAGCAACTCCAGGGTGCCCAGGTTATGGCTTCTGATTTGAGAGCAAGCGCTTCATTGATAATTGCAGGTTTGATAGCACAAGGGACAACTTTAATAAGTAGAGTTTACCATATGGACAGGGGTTATGACTCTATCGAAGAAAAATTTTCCAAAATCGGTGCAGATATCAGACGTATCAGGGAATGAAATTTTGAAATAAAAAGGATATGTGAAAAAAAAAGAGATAACACTCAACCCTCCTTTGGCCATTCCAGCAGTATTACTTGCTTTTGGAATAGCAGTTGGTAACTTTATCCCAATTTATTATAATTTCGCTTTTGCAGCAGCAATTTTTTCTTTTATATTGTTCCTTTACTGTAAAAAGAAAAACAATTTTAGAAAAACTTATTTTCTTTTTTTAGCCATATTTTCATTAGGCTTTATTTCAATCCTGCCACATTTACCCAAAGCTCTTGAAACGCAACAAATGGCACAATATTTTGATGAAAAAGAACTTCATATTTTTGGTAAAGTTGATTCAAGACTGGAAAAGAAAAATATCAGGACAAACTTTATCCTTAAGCTTTATAAAATAAAGAAGAGACAAGGACATAGAGCTGAGGATGTAAACGGACGAATAAGGCTGTATAGTTATTACAATACTCCTGACCTGGAATATGGTGATGTGATCAGTTTTAAAGGATCAATCAAAAAACCAAGGAACTTTGCAAACCCAGGTGGGTTTGATTATGTTCGATATCTAGCCTTTAACAATATTAAAGGTGTTGCTTATATAAGTGGTAAAAAAATTAAAGTTTTACATCAAAAAAGAGAAAAAAACCTTTTAACAGATTTAAAAAGAGAGATAAATAAATTAAGAGAAGAGTTTTCAAGGTTTGTAAGAAACACGATTAAGGACGATGAAGTGTCTTCCATTGTGTGTGCTCTTACAACAGGGATTAGAGATTATATTCCTGAAAAGCTGAGGGAAGATTTTTCAAAAACAGGAGCAAGCCATATCCTTGCTATTTCCGGGCTCCATCTTTCCATTGTAGCTATTATTTTTTTCTTTATCTTTAATATAGTTTTTTCCTGCATAACACCTCTTCTTTTAAGAGGTGTCGCAGGGAAGCTGGCAGCACTGGCAACATTGATCCCTTTGATGTCATATGCTCTTTTATCTGGTTTTTCTCCTTCAACAAAAAGAGCTTTTATAATGATAACGATTTATATGTTCTCTTTTGTGATTGAGAGAGAAAAAGATGTCTTAAATTCGCTTGCAGCAGCAGGAATAATAATACTTGTTATTAATCCATGTGCTCTGTTTGCCATCTCTTTTCAGCTGTCATTTTCCGCAGTTTTGTTTATTATCTTAGGAGTGTACATAATAAGAGATATCCCATTTTTTACAAAGAAGGACCTTGTTTCAAGGCTTAGTGTCTTTATTATTATCTCTTTTTTTGCGGGACTTGGGACCATGCCCTTAATTATGTATTATTTTAATATTATTTCTTTTGTACAACTTTTTACAAATATTGTAATAATCCCAGCTCTAGGCTTTGTTGTTGTACCTCTTTCCCTGGCAGCTTTTTTCACTTTTCCATTTTCTGACACAATTTCTATTATTTTTTTTAAACCTTTAATCCCGGTTTTATCTTTTTCAATCTCTTTTACTCAATATCTCTCCTTGCTGCCCTTTACCTGGGCAAGATGTGTGACTCCGTCAATATTTGAAATAACATGCTATTATGCGTTTATATCAGGAGCCTTCCTTATAATATTAAAGAGAGGCAGAAAAGGTGTTTATATTATTGTTTTTTCTGTTTTATTTTTTATCTGCAGTGTTGGTTTTACATTAAAACAAAGGTATTTCAGTGGAAAATTACAAATTACTATTTTAAATGTGGGACAGGGAAACAGCGCATTAATTGAGGGTCCGAAAGGTACAAAAATACTTGTTGATGGTGGAGGATTTTCATATAATTCTTCCTTTGATACTGGAAAACATATTGTGGCCCCTTTTTTATGGAATAGTAAGATTACATCACTTGATGCGGTGATTTTGACCCATCCTGAAGAAGATCATATGAATGGATTGGTATATATTATTGAAAATTTCAAAGTAAGGAAATTCATAAAAAATTTTGATACGAGAGAGAAAAAAAGTTACAAAGATATTATCAATATCTGTTTAAAAAAGAGAACACCAATTATTGAGTTTCCATTGGAAAAAAGCAAAGAGAGAGGGATAGGTGAGTTGCATTTTCTGTTTTTACACCCTGTTTTAAATGAGAAAAATATGGATAAATTTGAGAAAAACAATTACAATAATAATTCACTTGTGTTTAAGGTTAGATATAAAAAATTTAAAACTCTTTTTCCCGGCGATATTATGGAAAAAACTGAACATAAACTTGCACTTGGATTTCCCGATAAACTAAAGGCTGATGTTTTGATTGCACCCCATCATGGGAGTAGTACATCAAGCACATCTTTGTTCCTTGATAAAGTTGATCCTAAGAGTATAATAATATCATGTGGCTGGAATAACAGGTATAATTTTCCTGATGATAAAGTCATTGCAAGATATGATGCACGGCATATTAATTTTTATAGAACTGATTTACATGGTGCAGTTAAAGTTGTTTCAAATGGTAAATCTTTTAATATAGTAACTTATGGAGGAGATTAGGAGTGTATTATATTTATTTCCCATACGCTGTATTACTATCTCTAATATTACTTGGTGCCTTTGTTGAGAAAAAGAAATCAAAACTTTGGGCATTGATTATTTTTTTCGCCCCAATAACAGCACCATATTATATTTTCAGAACAAAAAAAGAAGAAGGCATCATATGGATAATGATATTTATTGCAAGTTTTTCTGCTGTTATTGCAGGGGAAGCTGCATTATATACTTTAAAAAAAGAGAAAACAAAATATTTGGATATGCCGCCTGTAATGCGGCAGACATTGAGGACAGCTGATGAACTGAAAAAAACAACGGCAAAATTTGATCATGCTATTATTGAGCTTGAAGAGATGAGCAGAATAGTATCAGGGCTTGAAAAGATTGAGGCAACAGCCAATTTTATTGAAACAGTCAGGCAGGCAGGCAATGTAAACAAAGCTATGGTATCAAAGCTTATAAACTCAATTGAAAACTACAGAAGCTATTATACTAAAAAAAAAATCACATGGATTTTTAAAATTGAAGAGTATTATGACAATGAGATAGTACGACAGCATCTTGATAGTTTAGGAGAATATCTTGATTCCTTTGAGGATGTTCTAATGTTTTCATATGAAAATTTTTACAAGATTTCTGAACTGGGAGATGCACAATCTCGAAGAAATTATGATGCATACTATCTGAAATATCGAAGAGCTGCAGAAAAGTTCAGCAAATACAATTCATACAGAAATGAGTACCAGAGTGCATTTGTAAAAGAGCATCCTAAAATTGAAACATATTTGCCAGGAGTTCGACAGACAGCTGTTTTTAATATTCATAAACAATCTTCGATCAGCTTTTTTTGATTTTTTTCCTTTTTTGAAAATTTTAAAAAAGGGATAATCACACTATTTTTATTCCCTCCTGAAAGATCATAGGTAATGCTTACCACCGGGACATTAGTATTCTTTTCAATTTTTTCTTTCATTGCTTCAGTGACCAGGGAAGGGCAGCAAAATGATGGACTGACCTGGACAAAAAGCGCAATGTCAGGATGTTCTTTTAAAACATAATGAATTTTTAGTATATTATCCATGGATTCACCTGTATGTTCCGTGCGCATGCCATACTCAGCAAGAATAGATTCAGGATCATCAGAATATTCTATTTCATTCTCTTTTAATAGAGGGGCAAAATATTTATAGAACTTTTTTTCCATTTGAGTGGTTGCAAAAAGCAGGGTTTTATTTGAAACAAGGTCAATATATTTACCTTCTTTAAACCATTTTTTAAAATATGTAGAGGCGATCATTCTTATAAACCTGGAGTATGGGGTTGTCACAACTTCTCCGCCATTGCGCTCAATATAATTTATTAGATCCTGATTTATAATATTATTATCTCTCATGTATAAATCACCAAAAATTGATACTTTGGGCCGCTCCTCTTTTTTTATCTGAATATCAGTAAAGGGAGAGAGAGCTTTTTTCAGAGCAACATCTTTTGATGTTTTACTTCTGAATGCCTTGGAGATAATAGAAGTTGCATTTTTTATTGCTGCATCAGTTTCACCGGCATATAGTTCATAGGGTCGTATCTGGCATCCTATTTTGCGGAGCAAGCCCCCAAACATATATGCAAAGTATGCATTGGAACTATCCTTCATGGAGATATCCATAAATGAAACTTCTCCTGTATATACTTCAGAGTGCTCAAAACCGTTTTTTTCCTTTTGCAATATCAGTCGTATGTGATGGGAATATAATTTAACATTACAGGCAATTTCAGATTTCCCAACCCATAATATACAATTTGATGGATCAAGGTTATATTTGTTCACTGTATGAATAAAACTGCTGGCAACTGCATTAAGAGGGATACATTGTCCGGTGTTTGTTCTAAGACATTTTTTTAGTGTCTCTTCAGTCTCTTCCATTAGATATGCATTGTGCCCCTCACTGTTCAGTATGCTCACCAGAAATTTTCCAGTAATATCATCCCAGTTTGGAAATAGTATATCTTTATTTTTAAGATCAGGCATGACACTGGGGTTAATTTTTGTAAAATCAATTGGTTGTTGGGAAAGTGAGTATTTTTTATGATTGCTGAAAGCCTCAATGGCAGCTTCGATTCTTGTTTCATAGCCCACACTTGAATCGTGTTCATCAAGCTCTAAAATCAGGTATGGTTTTTTATGGCTCTCCATAATTTGTTTGAAATAGTCTTTACAAAAAGCATCTGGTGAGCAATTAAATGAGGTTATATACACAGGATAAAGATTATCTGTGTTTGCCGCTATATATGTAGCTTTTAAGATTTGTGCAGCGTGATGCCAGTGGATTTCTTTAAGCAGCCCGTCTATATTTGAAAAATCAAAATTGTCATAATCAAGCATATCCTGATAAAATGCTTTAACATCAAGGTTGGCAAAGATATCAGGAATTTTATTATTTAAACTTTTTGACAAAATTGTATATGGTCTGCCCACAAGCACTACATTCAGGCTCGATGCATCTTTTTTGTGACCTAAATAGATGTTTGTAAGCTTTTTTTGATTGTCAATTTTTAATTCATAAGCTCTGTCCCATGCAGAGGATATGCTGAAAAAAGAAATTGTTTGACCAATTGTGTTTTTTAAGGATTTGTACAGTTCAAGTTTAGTATAAAAACTAGTGTATAAATACTTTACTAAAGGAGATAATATTCTATTTTTATCAATACTTGGAATATTTGATATAATTGATGGGGCAAACTGAGTATAATAACAATGTTGTCTTCTTTTGCCTTTTCCTTCCCTTGGCTCTTCAAAATAGAATGGTAAAAACAGATAGTCAGCCTTATCCATAAGCTGGGCAACATGCCCATGCAGCGATAGTATTGGTGTGCAAAATTCTGCGCTGGCAATGTTTTTTCCTGCTCTGACAGGGGCTTTTAAATCTTTGCTTATAATGGTTTTAATACCAAGATTATTAAAGAAATTTTCCCAGAAATCAATATCATCAACCATGTGAAGAGCTGCTGGGATTCCCAGGGTAAAGTGATGTTTTTCTGTTGAGAGTCTATCCTGGTTTTTGACTTTTTCCCTCTGTTTTAAGAGATTAAAATTTTGTGTTTTTGGAACATATGCTTTTGATTCATAATCCCTTCCACATAAAAAACCAAAGGCTTCGTCCTTGTTGTTTACATTGGCAATAGTGATTTTACAATGATTTGTACATAGCTTGCATACTTCGCGCCGTATGGGTATTTCAGTTTTATAAAGCTCAAAACCTTTAAATGAGTCAGACTGCATATTTTGTTCAGATAATAACATGCAAATGCCAAGTGCACCTGTTAAATGGCAGTATTTTGATACATGTATTGGTTTTTTAAGTCTTTGTTCAAAAGCTGCCACAAGGGCTTTGTTCTTTGCTGTGGCTCCCTGGAATAAAATAGTGTTTCCAATCTCACCTTCAGGAGCTACTTTTGAAAGGTAATTATCCCTGACAGAGTGAAGCGCTGAAGCAAGTACCTGATCAACAGAGTAGCCAAGGGTTAAAAAGTGATTCATATCCCTCTCCATAAATACAGTGCATCTGTCACTGGATAGAGGAGATTTAACCGACTCTGTTCTTTTTGAATAATCAAGTATGGGGCATGAAAGTTTATTGGCCTGCTCTTCAATAAAACTTCCAGTACCTGCTGCGCAAATAGCATTCATTGTTGATGAAGTAACATTTCCATCTTTTAAGGTGGTAAATTTTGCATCCTGACCACCAATCTCAATTATTGTGTCAACATCGGGATTTAGTTTAACTGCTGCCCTTGCGTGGGCAGTGATCTCATCAGGTGTAATATCAGCACCAATAATTTTACCAGCAAGCTTTCTGCCTGAGCCCGTGGTACCACATCCTGTAATGGTAATATCCATATCATATTTTTTAATTACATGATCCTGGGCTTTTAAGATGGAGAGTATTGCCTGCACAGGCTTAGAAGCTGTCCTTGTATAAAAGCCTGCCACAACTTCCTGGGTGTCTGTCATGATAATACTTTTAGTGCTTGTGGAGCCAACATCAATACCAAGGTAGCAATTTTTTGATTTAAACTTTAAAGGATCAATATAGATATCTGTTTCAACATCTTCATATAAGAAGTTATCAAAGGCATCAAACACAGGATAGTCTGACATTGACAAAGAGAGGGCAGGGTAGAAAAGTTTATTCTCTTTCTCTCCTGTTTTTAAAATGTCAGGAAATAATTCTAACTCTATTTTCCCATTATGAATATTATTGTCTTGAGAGAGTTCATCAATAAAACATAAGGCTGCACCAAGTGCTCCATAGATATGAGAATATTCATCAACAATAAGTTTATTTTGTAAAAGTTGTTCAAGATGTTTTTTTACTGAAAGGTTTTTTGAAACACCTCCACAGAAAATAACAGGGTAACGTATATCAGCACCAGTAAATAAAGTATTGAAAATATTTTTAGAAAGACCCTTGCAAAGGCCGTCACAAATCTGTGGTATTGAGTAACCCTCCTGCTGGGCATGGATCAAATCAGTCTTGGCAAATACAGCACACCTTGTGGCAATATCCGGCAGTTGTGAAAAATTTGATAATGCTTTTTTGCTAAGCTCCTGGGATGATTCAAGACCAAGTCTGATTGCCTGCTGGTCAAGGAAGCTGCCCGTACCAGCTGCACAAGAAGTGTTGTGCTTGGAGCCTGAATATTTTAAAGTTTCATCAAAATAGCTTAAATTAAATTTTTCTCCTCCAACATTTAAAATAGAGCCAAACCTGGTATGCAGGTGTTTACATGCCCTTATTACAGAAACAATCTGATCATATTGTGCACTGTTTTTAATATATGAAGCAGTGGAGGATGTAACAGAGATAAAATCAATGTTTTTTAAATCGATATTGTCTAAAGCTTTTTCAAGGCTTAAATCAATATTGCCGTTGTGAAAAAGATAAGCTGTGTCTATTATCTCTTTATTTAGATTGAGCTTGGCAATTGATATGGATACAGAGCCAATATCAACACCTAAAATATAAGTTTGGGTTTTCATTCAGGAAAGTTTCTTTGCTATTTCATTGTAAAAATCAGTTACACCTTTGCACCAGCCATCAATAAATTTTTTTGCATGTTGGTTAAAATTTTCCTTGGAAAATTGTATGAGGTGGTATGAATTGAATATTTCATTAAAATAATAATTGAACTTGCTGTCTTTAACAATATTGTAAGAGTCATCAAAACCTACAGCATAGACAAGATCTTCATAATGTGCTCTCTTTGCCCATTCAAGCCCTGTGGTTTTTCCCATTTCCAGATAGTTTTTTTCCGATTCTTTTTTCTCTTTTTTTAATCTGGAGATGGTTTCAGACATGTCAAAATCATGAATAATCCTTTTCTGGAAATCTTCTTTTTTCTGTATTGCGTCATCTAAAGCATCCTGAAACATTTTAGAAAGATTAAAGGATTCACGCCACTTATTCAGCTTTTCATGGAGCATATCTGGTATGCTCAAAGTAACTTTTTGTGCCATAGATACACCTGCCTGTAAGGTTAGTAATTATGTGTTAAAAATTTTATACGTATTAACATGGTAATACGTATAGAAAAAACATTGCCGTGTCAACAATAATTTGAAAGAAACATACAGATTAATGAAAAACTTGAATTTATCAGTAAAACTGAGTATAAAAAATCATGGCAAAAAATTATTTAAAAAAAATTGGATATTTAACTATTTATTACGTTAAAAGCATTGGTCGCACAACTATCTTCCTTGTTTCAGGAATTGTTCAAATATTTTCATCTCCTTTTCAGTTTGCGAAAATTGTTGAACATGTTCGATTTATTGGTGCTAAATCCATGCTTGTAATTACCCTTACAGGGCTTTTTACAGGTATGGTTCTGGGGTTACAGGGCTATTATACCCTTTCCAAGTTTGGATCAGAAAGTATGCTGGGCTCTGTTGTTGCCTTAAGTTTGATCCGTGAATTAGGTCCTGTGCTGGCAGCATTTATGATAACTGCAAGAGCTGGCTCAGCAATTGCTGCTGAAATTGGTGTGATGCGAATATCAGAGCAGATTGATGCCCTTGAAACAATGGATATAAATCCCATAAAGTTTTTGTTCAGCCCCAGAATTGTTGCTTGCTTTATCAGCTTTCCTTTACTCACTGCAATATTTGATGCAGTGGGAATTTTTGGCGGATATCTGTCCGGGGCATTAATGACCAATGCAAATAAAGGTATTTATGCCCAAAAGGTTATACAGAGCGTAGTTATGGAAGATGTTACCGAGGGTTTTATAAAAGCCCTTGTTTTTGGAATTATTGTCACAACCATATGTTGCTTTAATGGATTTTATACCCATATGAATCCTTCAGGTGAACATGGTGCTAAAGGTGTAAGTCTCTCAACCACCAACGCGGTTGTGACTTCCTGTGTACTTATTTTGGTTTTTGACTATATTATTACTTATTTTCTTATGTAGAGTTAAATTGTATGCAAAAGCCTTTAATACAATTTGTTGATGTAAAAAAAAGTTTTAACACAAACCATGTAATGAAGGGGGTAACCCTTTCAATATACAAAGGAGAGATAACTGCGGTTATTGGGAAAAGCGGATGTGGTAAATCAGTTCTTTTAAAGCATATAATAGGGCTTATCAGTCAGGATTCCGGAAAGATTTTGATATCGGGTAAAGATTTTTCACAATTAAATAAAAAAGAGAAAAAAGCTTTTAAAAACAGATTAAGTTATATGTTCCAGAGTAATGCACTATTTGACTCGTTAAATATCTTTGACAATATTGCCCTGCCCCTTGTGGAAAAATCTTTTTTTTCAAGGGATAAAATAATAGAGAAAGTAAGATTACGCATGAGCCAGCTTGAAATAGAGGGAATAGATAAAAGCTTTCCATCGGAGATCTCTGGAGGCATGCAGAAAAGAGTAGCACTTGCAAGGGCATTAGTCATTGATCCTGACATAGTACTTTTTGATGAGCCTACAACCGGACTTGACCCTGTGAGAAAAAACAGTGTCCATTCAATGATAAAAGAGTATCAGGAAAAATTTGGATTCACAGCTGTTGTGGTAAGCCACGAAATCCCGGAAGTTTTTGATATTGCCCAGAAAATTGCCATGCTTGACAGGGGTAAAATTGTATTTGAGGGTGATAAGAGTGCAATACTTAAATCAGACAATAAAGCTGTTAAATCTTTTATTACAGGAAAAGAGAGAGTATGATATAGTGTGAATACCACTTGAGAGGGTATAGTATAGATGAAAAATGAAAAATTAGAATTTTATGTGGGTATTTTTATGATTCTTGGCATTGTCTGCTCAGGATACCTTATTATTACTTTGGGCGAATTAAATTTGTTCAAAAATGATAAGTATTCAGTATATGCTTATTTTACATCTGTTTCAGGTTTGAGCAATGGTGCAGATGTTGAGATGGCAGGAGTTGCAATTGGCAAGGTTGCTTCAATCTCTTTAGACCCTGAGCAGTTTCTTGCAAAGGTGGAACTCTCCATACTAAAGAGTGTTGAATTAACCGAAGATGTTTTTGTTTCAGTGAAAACCACGGGTATAATTGGAGATAAATATATTGATATATCTCCGGGTGGCTCTGAAGTTATACTTGAAAACAATGATATCATATATAATACTGAGTCATCTGTTGACCTGGAATCATTGGTAAGAAAATATATTTTTAATACAAAGGATACTGATAATGAAAAGTAAGATAAAACAGCTGATTCTTATATTTTTGTTAATGGTTATTTCTTGCCCGGCTGTATGTTGTGCTGACAACTCTCCCATGGATCATGTGAAAAAAAATTTTGATAAAATAGTTTTGATGCTGCAAAGTGATTCCTTTATTAATAAGAGTGAAAAAGGGCAGCAAAAAGAGATGTATGAAAATTCGATTTCAAATTTTGATTTTAAGGTAATCTCCATGCTTGTTTTAGGCAGGAACTGGAAAAGATTCTCTTCAAGTCAGAAAGATGATTTTATAAAATATTTTTCAAGACTTTTAGCAAATATTTATCTAAGTAAAATCAGAGGTGATAAATTTGGTAAAATAAAAGTTGATTATTTAAAAACAATTTATTTAAAAACAAAATCAAAACGTGCTGATGTATATACAGTATTGCATTACAATGTTGAGACTCCAGTGGTCTATAGAATGATCAAGAAAAAATCTGCTCCGTGGAAGGTCTATGACATCTTAATCGAAGGTGTAAGCCTGGTAGCTAATTTCCGGGAAACATATAAAGAGAAGATTCTGGAACCTCCTGAAAAAATAATCAGTGAATTGAGAAGGAAACTGGAAGAATGATAAAATTCAAGATTTTAGCACCTTTTTTTTTAGTGATCAGTATTTGTTGTTTTGCATTTATAACTATTCCATCCAATGTAATTGCAGCAGGTGACGAAGAGTTTGCAGAGCTGATGGGTGAGTATGAAGAGAAGAATTTACAGACTGAAGTTGCAGATCCTCTATATTGGGTTAATTATGGTGTTTATAAATTTAATGATAAACTGTACAATTGGTTTATAGAACCTGCTGCAAAAGGGTATAAGATCGTAGTTCCAGGTGGCATTCGCTCCTGTGTGGGTAATTTTTTTAAAAACCTTCTGTTCCCTGTACGATTTGTTAACTGTTTTTTGCAGGGAGAGTTTAAAGATGCTGGAACCGAAGCTGGGATTTTCTTTCTCAATACTACTGTTGGCATGCTGGGTCTTGCTCAAATTGCTCAGGAGACCTTTGATCTGCATGTCTGCGATGAAGACTTTGGACAAACTTTGGGAAAATATAATGTGGGAGAGGGTATCTATATTGTACTGCCGTTGATGGGACCATCAACATTAAGGGATGCAATAGGAATGGCAGGTGATTCCTTTTTATACCTTCCCAATTACCTTAACTCACCTGGAGCAGTAATTGGGTCACGTACTCTATATTCAATAAATTCCACATCGTATAGAATTGGTGATTATGATGCCTTGAGAAAAGGTGCAATTGATCCCTATGCTGCTTTGAAAAATGGTTATATCCAGCAGCGAATAGAGAAAATTAAACAATAAGAGTATCCCTATGAAAAAAGCAGTGATTGTTTTATTACTATTATTACCATGTATTTCCTCCTGTGGAGAAGATAAAATTGATCCTGGTATTACTGAACAAGTTGTTTTAAATTCACAAGATTTTAAAACTGTTTTGCATCTGAAAAAAGAGAAAATCATTCAAACCTATGAAGCTGTTGGAACAGTGCGCCCTTTAACAGAGAGTAAAGTTGAGGCACAGATAAATGCGCAAATCTTAAAAGTTATGGTAACTCCCGGCAAAAAGGTTGAAAAAGGTGATGTGTTAATTCAACTGGATGCCAGAAATGAGCAGACCCAGGTAAAAAAAGCTAGAGAAGGGTTTGCCTTTGCAAAAAATAATCTCAAACAGGCAGTTAAATCTGAAGATGGTGCAAAGGCAGATATGAATCAGGCAAAGCTTAAGTTTGACAGGACAACAAAGCTGTTTAAATCCGGAGTGGTTTCTTCTCAAAAACTTGAGATTGATAGAGCCAGATATTTAAAGGCAAAAGCTATGCTGGAGCATGCCAATGAAACAATCCATGCTGCTAAAACCAGAATCAGACAATCTGAACAGATTATTAAAGAGACTCAAATCATTCTAGGATACTCTGTTATCAAAGCTCCGGCAGCAGGAGTGATTATAGACCGCCTTGCTGACCCGGGTGATCTTGCAGTTCCTGGCAAGACGCTTCTGGTACTGCAGACCAGTGGGTCTCTCCGGCTGGAAGCAAGTGTAAGGGAGGGGATGATTTCTAAAATTCACCAGGGAGAGACCTATGATGTCAACATAGAAACCATAAATAAAATTATTCCATCTGTTATAGAAGAGATTGTACCCTATGCTGATCCCAGTACCCGAACATTTTTAGTCAAGGCAACACTCCCCATGGTCCCGGGTTTATATCCGGGTATGTTTGGGCGCTTGCTGATTCCTGTAAAGGAGCAGCAGGTTGTTTTGATTCCCAGACAAGCAATTAAGAATATAGGTCAGCTGGAAATAGTGTATATCAAGGATAAACAAGGGCACTGGAAATCAGTTTATATTAAAACCGGCAGGCAGTTTAAAAATAAAATAGAAGTGTTGTCAGGGTTGACAGGCAGTGAAACCCTTGGATACTAAGTAGAATATCAGGCAGGATATTATTGAATATGAAGAGTCAGGATACTTCGATCATCTCAGGTATTGTTAAATCATTCTTATCCTCCAATTTTTCCATCATGCTGGTAATCTTGTCAATATGCCTTGGAATAGTGGCAATCATAGTTACACCCAAAGAAGAAGAACCACAGATCGTTGTGCCCATGGCAGACATATTTGTAAATGCTCCCGGGGCAACCCCCCACGAGATTGAAACTTTGGTGGCAACTCCCCTGGAACAAATTTTGTGGGAGATTGATGGAGTCGAATATGTATATTCCGTATCAATGAGGGAAAAAGCTGTAATTACGGTCCGTTTTTTTGTGGGACAAGAGAGGGAAAATTCCCTGCTCAAGCTTCATAATAAAATCCAGATGAATATTGACAGGGTACCCCCCCTGGTATCGGGATGGGTGGTTAAACCAGTAGAGATTGACGATGTCTCCATTGTGAATTTAACACTCTACTCTGATAGTTATGATGATCATGACTTAAGACGTATTGGAGAAGAAGTAAGCACAAGACTTTCCCGCCTTGAGAATATTTCAAAATCTTCCATCCATGGAGGTAGACAAAGGGAAGTACGGGTAGAGCTCGATCCTGAAAAAATGAAAGGGTTTAAAGTTACAGTATTGGATATTACCAATGCTTTAAAAGGAGCAGATGTATCCCTAAATGCAGGCACCATAAACAAAAACAATCAAGAGATAACATTGACAAGTTCATCTTTTTTAATGTCTGTTGATGAGGTGAAAGAGCTTG
>Ga0256845_1001949_pt1 | contig 15678 bp, 12 predicted proteins | sample RiftiametaG_FD_189101 | JGI IMG/M metagenome (GOLD analysis project Ga0256845, IMG submission 189101) | Tube worm associated microbial communities from hydrothermal vent at the East Pacific Rise, Pacific Ocean - Riftia | ecosystem: Host-associated > Annelida > Integument > Unclassified ...
CTAAGGGCTATCTCCGCAGAGTGAATTTTCACAGGCTCCGGTTCTGTCAAGCGCCGCAGGCATCAACCCAAGAAAAACTCCAAATTCTAAGATCTAAAAACCAAATTGACTAATCAACCCAAGCAAAAAAATCCGTGTATATCCGTGTCCATCCGTGGTTCCAATTGAAGTATCAACCTTTCCTCAAAAACTGCCCAATCTTACTCAGATTCTTCCAAGCAAGCGTATGCACATGACCGATCTTGTTCCTCCGGATCGCCAGCCAGTCTTCTTTCGATTTCTGCACGATATGCTTCAGGCTCCGGTTGCTCACGCCTCCCAACCTCATCTTCACCATCACCTCCGGTAAATAAACGGGTGTTACCTCCAAAGAAGATAACACCCGCATCATAAAATCGTAATCCGCAGCACAGCTGAACGACGTATCAAAATACTCACCATTTTCCAGCTTCGCCCGATCATACACCGCGCGTTTTAAATAAAGCGTCGGATGTGGTGGCATCCACCCCCACTTGAGCTTCTTTCGCGAATATTCACCCGATACCCAATGGCGGATGACAGAGAATGACGGATGACTGATGGCGGATGGATCTCCCTCAACATTCTTCCCTCTTTCATCTTCCATCTTCTGTCTTCCATCCCCCTCCCCCACATACTGCAAGTCTCCATACAAGGCCTCAGCTCCAGTCGACTCCAGCTTCTCCGCCACATGTGCCAGCACATCTGCATGTGCGAGAAAATCATCTGCATGGACAAAACCAATCACATCACCTGTCGAAAGCCGCACTCCTTTGTTTAAGGCATCGTAGAGCCCCTTATCGGGCTCGGAGACCACCCGCACACTCGGTTCACGCTCTTGCAAGCTCATCAGCCACTCCACCGTGCCATCGGTCGACCCTCCATCCACGATGATATACTCCATATCCTCGTAGCTTTGAGCGAGAACCGACTCCACTGCGGACTGCAGCACAGCGCCAGGGTTATAACAGATCGTGATGATTGAAAATTTCATGGGAGTCAGGAGGCGAAATTTGGAGTGCGGAGGTCTTGACTCCGCTTTGCGGGTTAGTGAGGCTTGACTCGCGTAGTGCGGAGCATAGCGGATATCAGGGGCCGTCACTATTCTTCATTCAAAAAAGTTTGCGAGTTTTTCAGTGTGTCAGTTTTTCAGTTCGTAGGACCGGCTTCCAACGCACGATTTCAAATCATCTCGACGGAGGAGGAGAGATGCTCATTCGCATAGAGTGAGCGGGCTAAGGGTCACGGAAATAAATAGAGTGCCTTAGATTCGCAGAGATTTTCTCTCATCAGCAAGGCAACTTTCATCTTCGTATATCGGGATATTCGAGCGGAAAGGCAACGTAGCTGATGGATAAAAGATCAAGAAGATAGGGTGCTTTTTTTCTTTCCGCAGCCCTAACTCAATCGGTCATCTGAGTAATCATGTTTTAGGTGATGAGGGTTTACGTGTTATGCGCGGCTGCTCATCCCGAGTGATCAACCATCCTAAAACCTAATGCCCTAAACCGTAACACCCTTCCCAGAATACGACCAATGACCACTCAACCAGTGTCCCAATCAACGCCCGAAGGACATCATTCAACATTGGAGCGCAGCGACTTCGCTCCCTCAGAACGGCTCCACCACACGGAGTGCCTCATGCTTCTGCACAGCATGATCTCTCAACTCACGCGTAGAAAACAAATACAAAGCATATCCTCCGTAGCCACCACCCGAATATTTTTTAGCGATACTTCCCTCGATTTCAGGCAATGGCTGCATTCCTTCCAGAAGCTGAGCTTGATGATAACACATCACCCCCTCAGCCAGCTTTTCTAGATCTTCAGAAAGCGCACCTTCACGGGCTAAGTGAGCTGAGCGCTCAATCATATCATAATCCCTCCGGTTATCTGCCGCGCCAGGAGTATCATGCTCAAGGCCCGTCCATAGAATAGCCATCTTGCCAGCCAGCATTTCACCATTGCGTTTAAAATCGAGCACGGGACGCGCTCCACTTCGCCAGACACAAAGGCCAGTTTCTCGAATCACTGCAGGGTCTTGCCAACCAACTCCTAGATCAAGCTCAGCATCCACTCCATCCTCACCATTGAGTAAGGCCCAGGCACCACTGCCACCAAGACCTGAGCGTTTTTCATAATCCCATTCACGTAGGCTGACTAAGGGAGAAATCGCGCAGTTGACGATAAATGCCCCCTCGCGGGAATGTCGAGGCACATCCAGCCAGCCACCTGCAAAATCAACGCGCAATGGTGCCAGCGTCGGAGCTTGCACCCATTTCACGATTCCAGAGGTCGATACCGGTTTAAATTTCGGCGGCGTCTTAGGAAGGATCAAATAATTAGCGCCCACCTGATCGCACAAGGCACGTTTAACATCCGCATACTGATCATCCTCAGTCACCACCAGCACATCTGGTTTGGGATCGAGAAAGTAAGTCTTAAAATCCAGTCCCAAATCATGATCGTCACCAATTACCACCTCATCCACCATCCGCAAGCCCTCCAACAATGCCTTTTTATGAAGATCAGGAATCGATGACCGACGCTGTTTATGGTGCCTCAGCACATCCTCGGAAGCAAAGCTTACGGTTAAATGGTCACCCTGGGCGCGCGCTTCTTCAAAAAATTGAAGATGCCCCGCGTGAATAATGTCGTAACATCCGGATACAAAGATTCGTTTCATCATTTATAAAATCAAGTTTATGTAGGCACTTTACATAGTTACTTTGAAATGGATGACAAGATTTTGCACAATTCAAGATAACACTTGGCTCTTTCGCTGGCACTCAGCATATTTTTCAACCTTACCCGCCCAGCCATGATCAATTCCTTTCTCCTATTTTCATCCAAGGAAATTTGAATGATACTTTTCGCTATGGCTTCAGGATTCGTCGGGTCAAAATACACTGCGGCATCCTGACACACAGTCTCAGCAAAACCCATGTTCGAGGTTAAAATGACTCGATTCATTGCCATGGACTCTGCGTATGATGCAGAGAAGCATTCCAACAATGTAGGCATAAATGTGTAATCGCAGAGCCGATAAAGCGCAGGGCATTGCTCTGGCTTGACAGGTCCTATGTTGATAACACTATTTACCACCTCGGGCGCTATAATGCGCGAATAAACATCCTCGGGCAAGGTCACCACAAATACAAACTTCTCTGGGAATTTTTTTTCTAAAATCGGTGCTACTTGATTGATAATTTCCAAATTTTTGTGCGGATAGTATGCGGTCAAATAAAGAAGGTATTCTTTTCTCTCTTCTTTGTGAAAAGGCACTGCCTCATAAACTTGTGGTGCCAAGAAATGTGAGCCGCAAGTATTACTGACTGTCGTAATATTACTGCATTTCAAAAAATGGCCCACACGTTTTTTGACATCATCAGTCTGCACCACCAAGGCGTCCGCATCACGGTTGTAAAAAAAACGGATCAACTGCTTCCACAGCGTCCAATGCAACCTCTCTTTGATACCTATCCTCTGGAAATAGGGCGACTCCGGATAAATGTAATGAGGCAGGTTATAACCGATAAGATGCGGTGCCCGGCTCTTCCAGTAGGCAGGGCCAGATGTGGTGAATACTACATCAGGTCGAAAATCTTCTTCAATACCATCAAACACATTCCCCCGAAACGCCTTAAGTGGTGATTGAGCTGGCCGCTGGTTAACCTCATAGATGGTAAAGCGCTTGAGGAAATCCTGATTTCCCATCAGCTTTTGTAATCCTGGGCCAGCAATCAAACCATATTCATGCCCATCAATTTTTGCACATTCTTTGATGAAGGAATACGCCACCTGAACAGACCCCCCGCGCATCACACTTGCCGTATTGATTAATAATCTCATGGTTTTTTGATTTCTGCGTAAAGGATCTCATCGTGTTTCATCTTCACAGGAGAGTAAGCTACAAAACACGAAGCTTTAAACTTAAATACATTAACAATAAACCCGTTGACTTACGAAGTTTCTATTTACGCTCAAGCGGACTTAAACTTCAAACACCGTTTATATTCATCAATATATTTGGATGCAACAATTTCTATAGAGAATTCTGAGCGGTAGTTCGCAACTCTATGATATGCCTCCCTAGATAACTCTTTATGATTTTTTTTCATGGTTTTGAGAGAGCTTACCAACGAAGACAATATTCCAACTTCATGAAATAAAGTAGATTTGTTTGAAAATATATGGAATGATTCAATATCACTTAACATTAAAGGCAATCCCATGCAAGCGGCCTCCACAGTAGCTATAGATAAACCTTCAGCTAATGAAGGCAAAATAAAAACATCACCTAGTTTAAAAAAACCTACAACATCTTTTATCTTACAAAGGAAATGACATTGATTTTCGACACCTAAATCTAATGCTAATTTTTCGAGATCAATACGTAAAGAACCATCACCTAAAAAAGAAACTGTTATTGACTCATCTTTAAGTTCTGCAATAGCTCGTATTATAAGATCTTGTCCTTTTCCAGCCTTCCCCATATAATTCGGGAATCCCCCCACGCAAACAAGATGAAGATTTTCACCGTTTTCTAGAAAAACTTCTAATTCCTCATACTTAGGCAAAGGTTTTTTCAATTCTACTCCATTATTGATATAAGTGTTTATTTTTAAATTACTTTTAGAAGTTAGCATAACGGATCGACTGCATCCTATAATTTGATCATACTTTCTTTTTGTAAAAAAAAGACCTAACGGCATTATCGAAGCACTCTTCATCGTCGAATGTACAGTTCGTAAATATACTATATTTTTAAATTTTATATTGAATGGATCCAGTATAAAAAAGGAGGTAGCCGCGAATAAATCGCAGGCTGCAAGATGAACATTGATCACGTCAGGCACAAAAGATTTTATTATCGCAGCAAATTTAATAGGGACTATCCATTTTTTAAAGTTTGCTCGTATATTTAGATGTTTTTGATGAACGCCTTCAAGCGCCAAACTCCTTGCTAAACATTCTCCTTTTTGATCTACAGCTCCAACATGAGTTAATAACATCACATCATGCCCCATTTTTTTTTGCATAATGCATAGCTGCGACACAAAAACTTCAGCCCCACCTGAAGTTAATGAGTTCAAAACATGGATAATTTTCATAAGATTTAAATTTATTTAAGCGACACCATCGGCAAATAGACTGAAGTGGTCTCCTTTATATTGCCAGTAAAATCGCAACTTTATTGATGGTCTTTTCTGGTATATTCAGGGCTTGGGTTCCCCTTCAATGGGGAAGGCCTGAAGAGTTAGTGGCCGAATCTCCACTCTTAACGATACTACTCATGGCGTCTTCCCTCATTTGCCAAACTTAGAAATTTTACAGCTACATTTTTAATGTTATATTCATCGATGTTAGGGAGTTGTGTAGCTGCAGAATAATCCCCCTCCATGAATTGGTGCAAAACAGCGGCATTAGAAAAAGAGAGACCCACATCTAAAATGGGCCTTTTAGTGAGAGTGTAATCAATGAGCTTACTTGGTGACTGTGCAACCGAAGGATTGGTGAGATTAATTAAAAAATCCATTGTAGACAATTGAAGTATCAATTCCTCCCGTGGCACATAACCCCTTAAAACTAACTTCTCGCCTAAGGTTTTTTTAAAGGGTGCGTAAAATTTCTTGCTACTTGTATAGACATAAAAAACAAAATCAAAGTTCAATGTCTCGAGGTATTGTAAAAATTTAGTTGGATCTCGCTGATTAGGATAAATGACTCCAGCATAAGAAAAAGTAGGAATCGAATTTTTTACATAATCTTGAATTTCAACTTTCGTGAAGTCAAATCCTTGTGGAATGACGCGCAACTTGGGCTGAGCATTAGCAAGGTAAGCAGACTTAGCTTCATCTATAGGAATCGTGATAAAATCAGTCTGATCTCCCCAAAATTTTTCAATCCATTTAAAATAAATAAAACGATTTTTCCTTATTGGGTTTCCATAAAATGGATCCCCACAATCAGAAATAAACACACGGGGGAAAGTAGCTTTAGGCAAAAATTTTCTAGCCAGAGCCGCGCCCCAGTGAATGGGATGAGGGTATGCTACCGTAATTAGCACATCAATATTACTCAAACTTTTGATTACTGAAAAAACTTTCCACACCAACTCCGTGTGCGGATAGTATAAGATGGGATCCAGCAACCTATACAATACTTTATCAATAATATTGAAATGCCCTTGCCCACTACTATCAAGGGCACCAGTTATCGGACGCCCCAATGAACGTACCTTTACGCCCGTGTCCTTTTCAAAATCAGAGTAGTCATAATCTCCTATCAACGCATACAAAAAAACATCGTGATCCAACCTAGCTAATTCTTTCGCCAATTCTGTTGCTCGAAATGACCTCGGAGACACCATCGGATAAATATAAGCTGAAATAATGACAATCTTCATTAGCTGTTTTTAATAATAATATGAAAGAAGTTTGAGATGTATAAAATAGGATCCGAAACTGACTTCGTGTGAAAAAACCAAATATACACGGGGCGAATAAAAGCTATAGGTATCAAATAGATAAGGTAGATTAAATTAGGCATCCTATTTTTCCAAATCAAACATAAAAACATGAGAAAAGGAATGATAAGCATGTACAGCCTGCCACCCAAAGATGGTATCGACATCGTCACATTTACAAAGCTAAACAAAACTAAAACAAACATCATTATTCTATTACTCATTTTATGAGACTTTATATACTTTAAGTTCATCAATAAGAATATGACTAGTATATTTAAATAGTAATAAGGAAATTTTTGAGCTATCTCACCATACCAAGTCCAATTTTGCCCCTCATGACTCACACTCATGCCTGTATAGGATTCTATCATATTTTGGATGACCGGAGGAAATAAACTTTGCTTCGACAATAACAACTCAGAAACTCCTCCAATGAAGAAACTTAACCCATAACAAATAATTAAGACAATATAACTCTTAGCGAAAAAGTAATAAATCCAAAATAACGCGACAGGTATGATGAACGCTATATGAATCAAGGGGGTTATTAATATAAGAAAAATTAATTTTCTATCATTAGAAACAAAGAAACTAAAGCACGCAAAACAAAACACCCAAGCCGCTGTCCAATATCGAACACCGTTGATATTAAAAATAGGATTGCTCAATGCAAAGCAAGCCACCACAAAGACGCTCGGAATACTGTAATCAAACTCTTTATTATTCAGCATAAACCCGAGAGACTTGACATAAAAAAATCCAAAGACTGCAGCGAAAAGGGCTAATAATAAATGGTAATTATTACCTGCTATGATGGATGCTAATAAATAAGCTGTTTGTGCATAAATATCTTTAACGCTTGAATCCAATGTTACATAGTTTATGATCGTATCAATATAATTAGCAACTGGGCTACTCGAAAAACTTTTAAATTCCTGAACATATCGAAATGAATCCCTGCTTTCTATTTCAGCGATGAAAGACCATCCAAAAAGAATAAAAAATAAATAGAAAATGACTTGAGACGATTTTGTTTTTGCCGTTAGCACAGAATATAAAAAACTTCCAAATGGCCATATCAAGAAAAAGATCAACTTCCCTAATATACTATTGTCTCTCTTTTTTAAATTTATAATAGACCTTTTTTTCATAGCTAAATTTCAATAATCTATTAGAATAATAACAACCTAAACTCTCGTCTGTATCCCCCCCCCAAAAAAACCTGCATTATAAATGCATGAGATATTCAACAATCCTTTCCGCGGACTTTCCATCTCCGTACGGGTTATGAAGCTGGCTCATGGAAGCGTAACGGTCTTTATTCGACAATAAATTCAAGGCTTCAGACACTATTTTGTCTGTATCCGTTCCGACAAGCACCACTGTGCCAGCCTCAACCGCTTCCGGGCGCTCGGTGGTATCCCGCATCACTAATACCGGCTTCCCGAGGCTTGGAGCCTCTTCTTGCACACCTCCGCTGTCTGTAATAATCAACTTTGCTTTGTCCATCAGCCAGACAAATTCTTTGTAGTTTAAAGGCTCAATCAAAGATATATTAGGGCAGTCGCCTAGAATTTCATACACAGGTTTCTGAACATTCGGATTCAAATGCACGGGGTAAATGATATGAACATCCGTTTTCTCGGCAATTTCCTTTAATGCCTTACAAATATTCAAAAATCCCTGCCCGTGGTTTTCCCGTCTGTGGCCGGTTACCAAGACGATGTCTTGGTCAGTTGAAGTTGAAGAGTTTAAGTTTAAGTGAGCGAGTGCTGGGATGGAAGGGGGGGCTTGGCGGACTTTTTCCACAGCAAATAGCAAGGCATCAATGACTGTGTTGCCCGTGACTAAGATCGATGTTGGATCTACCTTTTCGTCCAATAGGTTTTTTTGAGAAGTTTCGGTCGGAGCGAAATGATAATCTGCAATGCGGCCGGTGAGTTGGCGATTCAGCTCTTCGGGCCAGGGCGACTGCTTGTCAAATGTGCGCAACCCAGCCTCAACGTGACAGACCTTGGCTCCGTGATAAAATCCGGCCAACGCGACCGCGGTCGAGGTGGTCGTATCCCCATGCACAAATATATAATCGGGGTTCACCTCTTCTAAAATCGGCTTCATTCCGGTGAGTATATCAGCGGTCAAAGTATATAAATTCTGATTCGGCTTCATCAGATCCAGATCAAAATCAGGAGTGAGTTCAAAAAACTCTAAAACCTGGTCGAGCATTTCGCGGTGCTGCGCAGTGACACACAATTTCGTGTCAAAAGCGTCCGGATGTTTAAGAAACGCCTTCACCAAAGGAGCCATTTTGATGGCTTCGGGACGAGTTCCAAATACGATTAGAATTTTTTTCTTCATTTTCTCCAAATTATATTAAACCGATTCGTTGAATGGCGGTTTATCTACGCGCCGACCCCACAAAAATCAAGGATGACTTTCTCTTTATTCTCACCCAACTCTTTGAACTCTTTGTGCGCAACGAGGTAAACCACGATATCAGCTTGCTCAAATGCTTCCTGATAGTTCGTCAACTTAAACACATGATGCTCATCGACATTTGGCTCAACGACCATAAACCCATCCCCCCCAGCACTCTGCATCACTTTCTGTGCAATATATTTTGCGGGCGATTCGCGAAGGTCATCGATGTCGGGCTTAAACGCCAAACCCATCAGAGCCACTTGAGGCTCTTTCCCATGCTTCAACTTAAATTGAAGCACCTCGTTCTGCACCTTCTCGGCACACCAAAACGCTTTGTAATTATTAATGTTTCTTGCGGTCGCAATCATGTTGGCTTCAGCCGGAAAGTCAGAAACAATGAACCAAGGGTCCACCGCAATACAGTGACCTCCCACCCCGCAGCCCGGTTGAAGGATGTTGACTCTCGGGTGTTTGTTGGCCAATCCTACCAGCTCCCATACGTTGATATCAGCCTTGTCACAGATAATAGAAAGTTCATTGGCAAAAGCGATTTGCGCATCACGCGAGGAGTTCTCGATCAACTTGCACATTTCCGCGGTCCGCGCATTCGTCGTGTGCAACTCCCCTTTCACAAAATGACTGTAAAATGCGATGGCTTTTTCGGTGGAAGCTTCATCAATCCCACCAATCACTCGATCATTATGCACAAGTTCATGAATTACATTCCCAGGTAATACTCGCTCCGGACAGTAGGCTATATGTAGCTTGCCTTTTAATTCAGGACGTTCAGTGAAAATAAGTGCTGCCATCTTTTCGGTGGTTCCGATTGGCGAGGTCGATTCAATGATATAAAGATCCCCACTTTTCAGTTTAGGTAGGACGGCGCGTGTCGCCGATTCCACAAACGATATATCAGGTTCGTTGTTCCCCTTGAACGGGGTTGGCACTACCATCAAATAGACATCGCTTTCAGCCGGCTCCGTAGCCGCCTTCAATCCGCCATTCTCCACCACCTTTTTACAAAGGTCTTCCAGACCAGGCTCCACAATGTGAATTTTGCCTTGGTTAATCGTTTTCACGATAGATTCATTAATATCAACGCCGAGGACGTCAATACCGTGATTGGCAGCAATAATAGCGGTAGGAAGGCCAATATAGCCAAGTCCCATAAAACAAGCGGTTGGTTTTTTATTCATTTTTTTGTAGGTTCTGAAATTATTTAGGTAGGCTGTAGGCTCTTCAGCTTGATTTCATTAAGTCTAAAAGCCATTGAATTTGAGCTTTAACAGACACCTCCCCGTAAGAATCTTGAAGGATCGAGCGGGTCTTCAGTAAAAGAGCCGAATCAACAGGTGGTCGATCCAAATCAAAATCACTCGAAAATTGATAAACAGCTAGCCCCATTCGCTTAAAGGTAAGGAACGGCGCATTTCTTCCCATATATACCGTGCGCCCTTCCCATAAAGCGTTAACCGTATTCCCTATCGCCTGCTGTCGATGTATATTTAGGATGACAATCCCGCACGAACTTAAACGTTCCAGGTATTCAGGCAGCGGCATAAAGTCAACAATGGGAACAAAGTGATTACCAAGTAACCTTTTACCTTCACTCATAACAATCTCACGGTAACATGTATTCCCATAACTCAGAGGAACAACGACCTTTCGCCCAGTTAGGTCATATTTACTTAAACGCTCAAAAACATCGAGATGGTTATTAGCTTGGCTTGCCGAGTTACCTACCTGAATATCCAATTTAGAACGACCACTCTCAACAGGGCTTTCAAGATTAGCTAGCTGAGCGAGATTCAACACTGGAGCCTCATGAAATAGGTGACGATCCGTTAGAAAACCCTCTTTCTGGAATAATTCAAACTCGTCGATACTTTTTGTCACTACAATATCAACCCGATCCAAAACTCCTCTTACTCGTGTCTTCCGATAGAGCCAATTAAAGAGTTTGGCTCTTAAAAAAATTCTACATCGACTAACGACCGAAGGTCTTACAGCTTGCAGCGTTAAGGGTTCAAGTATTCCATGATCACAAGGATAAATAAGTCCATACATCTCACTCCCCCAAACGACCCACGACAAAGGGACCCCTTCAGGTAAAACTTCTAAAAATGGTCTCAGGGCCCCAAGAACCCCATTGATCAGAATCCCTTCCCACTCAGAGTGACGAGCGATCACTTTAGCCAACTCATCGGCGTTCTCGACCCATTCATACCCCTCATGCAAAATTCCCCTAGGAACCCCCTCCCAGGTTCGTAAAACAAACACATGTTGTCCAGGAGCCACAGATTCAAACAAATCTCGGATCAATTGCGGGAACTTAGGGTCAGGTCGAACAATGTGCAAAAACATAATTTTATCAATTTTAAAAGTTACTTTTTCAAATAAGAAAGCGCAGTATCAATAACCCGCTGAAACTCTACATCGGGATAGAGCGGCAATCGCACCAGCCTTTCAAAAGCCTTGTCAGTATTGAACATTGAACCTGAAACACGAGCGTATTTCTTGCCTGCGGGCGAAGAATGTAAGGGAACATAATGGAACGTTGCTTGGATTTTTTTTTCGCCCATCCATGATAGAAAACCGTTCCGGTCTTCTAGAGAATGTAACATCAGATAAAACACATGGGCATTATGCTGGCACCCCTCTGGGATCTGCATCATTTCAACTCGTCCAGAGTCTCTCAATTCTGCAAATACTGAAGCGTAATAATTCCAAGCTTTTAAGCGCATTTCATTAATCTCATCAACTTTTTCCAACTGAGCCAGCAAACAAGCCGCAGACAACTCAGAAGGTAAAAATGAAGACCCCTTATCCACCCAAGTGTATTTATCCACTTGGCCTGACATAAACAGACTTCGGTTCGTGCCTTTTTCTCGAATAATCTCAGCACGTTCTATAAATTGAGGATTATTAATGGCTAATGAACCACCCTCACCACATACAATATTTTTTGTCCCATGAAAACTAAAGGTCGCCAGATCCCCAAAGGAACCTTGAGGTCTTCCTTTGTAACTAGCGCCTATCGACTGAGCAGCATCTTCAATAAGAACTAAATCATGCTTTCGGGAAAGAGTCACCAATTCATCCAATGGCGCACAACAACCACCATAATTGACAGCTACGATGGCTTTTGTTTTTTGTGTAATCGCTTCAGCGCATGCGCGGACGTTCATATTTGGGGTATTTTCATCAATATCCACAAATACAGGGACCCCTCCATGCAGAATAAAGGCATTTGCCGTAGAAACAAAAGTATAGGAGGGCATAATCACCTCATCGCCAGACTGAAGGTTCAGCAGCATTGCCGCCATTTCCAACGCGCCCGTGCAAGAATGCGTTAAAAGGTGTTTCCGGGAATCGGTCAATTCAGCCAAAAGTGATTCACACTGATGCGTGAACGGACCATCCCCATGTAGGATTCCGGCATTAAATGCTTTGTTTATATAAAGCTGTTCGTTCCCTGTTAAATAAGGGAGAGAGTATGGGATTTTATTCATAGAAAAATAACATTTAATTCAAAAGTTTTTTACCTGTAAAGGGACTTTAATATCAACCACACCAGAAAACGACTAGCTGAAACGAACACGAAAGCGTTTTAGCGGTAACACAGACTCTCCCGACCCTTCAAAAAAAGCTTCTTTAATCCTAATCAGCCCTACGCCACAAACAACAACAGGGCAACCACTCTCTACAAAGATAACCTTCCCCGCATCTCTATTTACTATTTTAACATCCTCAATAACCTTGGCTTTTATAATTCGAATCAACTCCCCGCTAACTTTAGCTGAAGCCCCTTTATAAGGAAATCCTTGAGCATCAATTTGCCGTTTTATTACCTTAGCTTGACCTGACCAATCAATTCGGTAATCGTCCTCATCCCTCCATAAACTATATGTTGCTTCCTTTTCATTTTGAGGAGTAGACGATACATTTCCTTGCATCAATAACTCGCAAAGGCGAACAGATAAAGACTCATAAATTCCACCTATAACCTCAATCGCTTTTTGAATCGTAATCGGGTAGTCTATATCTGTAAATTCTTGGAGAATAATATCGCCCTTATCAAAGTCTTCATTTGCCCATATCGCGGTTGCTCCAATTCGCTCATCTCCAGCAATTAACGAACTAACCAACGGATTAAACCCTCTATATTTAGGGAGCAGCGAATCGTGAATCACGATTAATTTTCCATGTTCATCATTAATCATCCAGCGCCATGAAACAGCCAGACCATAAATAAAACCACCCTTATAACCCTCTCGATTTACAACTGGAATATTACAGCTTAGACAAAGTTGTTCTATTTCTTTAGAGTAATCATGTTTTATAGCCAAATCTTTTCCGACAACCACTAATGAAATCAAAGATCGGTGAGTTTCTGATAATTTTCTTAAGACCAAAAAGCCTTTTTCAGACATCAGAAAAAGGGTTATTTTAAAATTTATCTTATCCATATTATTTACTTTAATAATGTGATTCACTCCAATAAAATAATCACTTCCGAATAGAAGCCAATGCAAGATTAAAGAACCATCTTAAATCATCTCGTCCTCTAGGCAACATCAACAGCACCAGCATATAAACCAAACAAAAAGCAAAACCAGTGACAACCACCTGTAAGAATAATGATAACTCTAAAACATTAGCTAAAACAATAGAAGCAACTACTCCAGATAATATACTTGCCACACACGGAGAGAAAATACTTCCAAAAAAATCACGTAATTTTATCGTAGTTCCATGAAAAGCCCAAAGTAAAATAGGAATCAATCCAAGATAAGTGGTAATGGCATAAGCCATGGCAACCCCTTTAGGTCCCCATAAAACTCCGATACAAAATCCCAAAGAAGACAAAACAGCGCCAACAACTCCCATTCTAAAATATTTCCCTCCTCGTCCCAAGCTTAGCTGAATCATCCCAGTTAAACTATATGGAGTTTGGATAAATGCCGTAATAGCCAACATCGAAAATATAGGGATCACGCCCTCCCATTTTTCACCCAAAACCAATAATATTACAGGAGCCGAAGCTACAAACAAAAACGCACTAATCGGCATCGTCAAATTGGCTAAAACCATAATTATCCTACGATAATAAGCACGGTAAGCCTGTGGTTCATCTTGCAATCGACTCATCGCAGGAAACGCCACTGAGGTAATAGGACCTCGGATAGCCGTAATGGGAAACATCAATAATTGATACGCTCTGCTATAATTTCCTAAGGCACTAGCTCCCCACACTCGACCAATAAGGAGATTATCCAAATTGCGGGCGAAATAATTCACGAAGTTAAAAGCGGTTACATTCGCACCAAAGCCAAGCATCTCGCGAATGCCTTGACCGCGGGATGGACGCCCTGGCCGAAACGGTGATAGCCATAAGGTGCTGAGAGTTGTTATCATACCTCCCGCCAAAGTCCCCCAAACCAAGGACCAATAACCCTTACCTTGTAAAGCAAGCACCACAGCCACGATCAAAGAGACAACAGCCCCTGAGACTGTTGCTATAGATTGTCTTCCAAACTGCATATTACGCACAAGCATTGCCCCGTGTTGTGTTGCTAAACTCCCAATGATAAAATTGGCAGAGAGAGCAAGCGTCACAATTGTCAGTTCTGGCTTTTTATAAAACCACGCCACCAGCGGAGATCCCAGAGCAACCATCAAGGTCAACAGGCTCCCCATCGCCACATTGAGCCAAAATAAATTACTTTGCTGTCCACGCGTAAGATCCTTCTTTTGAATAGCTGCTGAAGACAACCCCATTTCACGAAATAATCCAGCAAAGGCTGTCACAGCCATTACCATCGCCATGACACCATAATCCTCAGGAGAAAGAAACCGCGCTAAAACGACGGTAGATATCAACTGCACAGCAATCGTTACAGCCTGGGCAAGCATCGTCATCATTCCACCTCGAGCAGACTTCTTTTTAAGATCCGAAATGTCTGAATCCGTCATGGCGGAATTAGATTCTGTTACTTTCATCGTGTGTAGCAGATCACATCGTTTTCAATGAAGCAATGGGAGCAAATATTACAATCGGCCCCGATTTGAGCCTTTTCAAGGACTACACAGAATTGCCAAATACGAGTTTGGGAACCGATGTTTTTGGTTTGAACGTCTGAGGATGGATGGATCATGGGGGGCAGAGTTGAAGTTGAGCGTTGCTCTTAGTTGAAGTTAGACCTGCGGTCTTTTAGTTTAAGTTGAAGAGTTTAAGTTTAAGTCTTGGCTTGCTACTTCAACTTGAGCGAAGCGATTACTTTAACTTCAACTGGAGTAACGCGACCACTTCAACTAAGGAGCTCAGCGGAAGGTAGAAGGTCGGGAAGTGAACTGCTGGGGCGGCCTATTTTTTCCACCACTCTGGAGAAACATCAGGATCGACTCCAAGAGCTGATTTTATAATTGAAACAAGATCAAAGCTATTGAGACCGTCGATATGCTCATTCAATGAGGGGTCAATATGTCCACGCAAACAATCTTTAATTCCATTTTAATAAAAAACCCAGGGGCTTAGCACGACCACTACAAATAAGACCGCGCCACCCCCTAGGTGATACGTAGGCAATTTATACTCTTTAAATGCAACCGCAAGTGTTTTTTAGCGAAGAGAACGAGAATCCATGGCGGATTTTTGCACGGTGCTTTTAAAAAGCTCTCCTGAATAAGCCAAATGCCTGCTGATGATTATTTTTACTCATGGCGTCATAGAAGTCGAGCATCGTCGATTGTCGCTTGTTTTTTCGG
>Ga0256845_1001950_pt1 | contig 15669 bp, 13 predicted proteins | sample RiftiametaG_FD_189101 | JGI IMG/M metagenome (GOLD analysis project Ga0256845, IMG submission 189101) | Tube worm associated microbial communities from hydrothermal vent at the East Pacific Rise, Pacific Ocean - Riftia | ecosystem: Host-associated > Annelida > Integument > Unclassified ...
TATTATTCCCTGGCTCAGGTTTCTTGTTTGCGTGCGTAAGTCGTTGGTAATCAACGACTGCATCTCCAAAGTCGTTCCCCTTTCACCTCCGTCTGAACAGGGAAAATGCGTTCCCTTGCTGGATTTCCGGTGCGGCATGACTCCATGAGCTGAAGCAATCTGTGGGCGTTAATAATTTTGGTTCTAAAAAACATACGTATAATGCAGATTAAAATTTCCTTTCAAGCTAAATCTCTTAGGTCTACATTTGGGCTTCCAAAAAATGGCATCATTGGTAATAGATGGCTTACAACTATTGATCCCGGATATTGCCGGAAAACTGCTTTGCAGGGTTAAAAATGGTTTTTTTAGAAAGACAGCATAAAGCAATACTCATTTTTATGCACACTGAAAAATGTTACTTTCTGTTCTCCGTGGACATGGAGTCGGGTTTATATCTATGACCACCGCCTTTGGCGGTTCTTCAAAGAAGACGATGAAGTTGACACCCAGGGCGCAGGCAATTCTGATGAGTCTTTTGCGTTGACTTCGTTTTTGAATTTGGAGATGGCGAGTTGCAAAAGAGGGGTTCATTGAGGGTTCATTGAGTGCGCACGCGCACGCCATCTTTAGAATCGGGTCGTTCGTAGCACCGCAGTCGTTGCAATCCTCGTGTCTGCAGGCTATTTGACCAACGCGCAAGTAATTCCCGTAATTCGTGGTCAATATGGGATTTATTTCTTGGGGCAATAATACTGTCGGTCATTCTTTCAATGATATCATTATAGCACATGGCTTCCCTCAAAAGCATAAGCCTCAGGAACATACATCTGTCTCATTGAAAGCAGTAGTTATTTTTTTTGATTTCAAGGTTGTAAACGCAGCCTGACTGTAGTCTTCTCTTTTCATGTGAGTCTCCTTTTTGTTTTAATTTTATATTATGCAACTAATTCTAACAGAATCGATTGCATAAGGGTGCTCTCTTTTTTTATAAATAATTCAGGTTAAAATAATGAAAAAAGCGTTAATTGTCATAACTGTTCTGTCGATTTGCGCGGCGGTTTATATTGCATTTAAGATACCCCCCGGCAGTCTTAATAAAGACACTGCGAGCATTCTTTTTATTCGTTTCAGCGCAAATGTTGGCAGAGCAGAGACGCAAAATACCCTGGGCATGATGTATTATTACGGCAGGGGTGTCGAAAAGAGTTACGCGACGGCAGCGAAATGGTTCCGCAAGGCTGCGGAGCAGGGACACTCAGATGCGCAAAATACCCTGGGCATGATGTATTATTACGGTGAAGGTATCGAAAAGAGTTACACGACGGCGGCGAAATGGTTCCACAAGGCTGCGGAGCAGGGACATGCAGAGGCGCAAAATGCCCTGGGCATGATGTATTATTACGGTGAAGGTATCGAAAAGAGTTACGCGACGGCGGCGAAATGGTTCCGTAAGGCTGCGGAGCAGGAACATGCAGAGGCGCAATATAACTTGGGCATGATGTATTATTACGGTAAGGGTTTCGAAAAGAGTTACGCGACGGCAACGAAATGGTTCCGCAAGGCTGCGGAGCAGGGACACGCGGAGGCAAGAGAGTGGCTCGAAACAGAAAATCCCGCAGAAAACACGAGTCTCCCGGCATTCCAAACTTTGGACAAACGACGGTGAAAAAGTTCCAAGGTCAGGATAAACCGCAGGAACATTTATCCAAGCCCTGGATAAATCTCAAAGTAACTCCACAGTATCAGTCACATCAATTCGTAACGCCGACCTGAGTTAGACGCACGTTTTTTTAGTCGTTGTTTTCGGATGTTGACACTATTTCGAGCGTTGACATTATGCGGTCAAGGGCATGCTGGATAGCCGTAATCTCGTCGAAGAGAAAGTCGAGCTTTTCGCGTTTGAGTGTGAAGTTCGCGTCGAAATGCGTAGTTTCCCTTTTTTTATTAATCTCTTCCAATGCGATTTCCGTGTCATCTTCCGTATTGTTTTCGGGAACGGGCACAGTGATGGGCATTTCGCATTCTGTGCAGCTAACAACCATACCAATTCCAGCCTTCGCAATACCCATGCTTTTCCCGCAACGAGGGCATTCAAAAAAAATGTCATCATTGCCAAACTCTTCTTCTGAAACCTTTGTTTCCTCTGTCATAGCAACTCATCCTCATCTTTAAACAGTTTATTCCCTATTTCCAGCCGACCTTACAATAAACACCCGTGATAATTCAAGCAAAAAACGGAGTGATAATCGATCGCGGTGCAAACTCGTCTTCAACCAGTGTGCTGTCACGCTCATCGAAGAGCAGTTTTATATTAGGACCGGCATCCATTGTGAAGTATAACGTCGAACCAGCCTCTCTTATTGCCCATATTTTTTCAATAGCTTTAATGGTTTCCGGTTTCCAGTAGAGAACTGCTGGACGGGAGTCGAGCATTGTGGCGTGCATCGCGAGGGCGTTGGACTCTGCCACACTGCCAACACGGACGATATCTCTTTCTGTTATTCCGGCTTTAAGTTCTTCAAGATCGGCGCACGCACGTGCGGGCCAGCCCTGGTAGAGTTTTGAGGTGCGTACTGTCCGAGCCATCGCCGTGCGTGAACTGACACGCTTCTGTTCGCTGGATATTTCCACAAGCGCGACACGAAATTCGGGCCACTCGCACGGTAGCCGTTCTGCGTAGCAGTCCATACCGTTGGGATCCTCGCCCGCGTGCCATTCGACAAAGCCGTCAAAAACCGAGCGACTTGCGCTTCCGCTTCCGAGCCGGGCGAGAATGGAGAGAGAGAGAGAGTCAAGTTCCCATCCGAAAAGTTTGTCGAGTGCCAGCGCCAATGCCGCGAAACCGGAGGCAGAGGAGGCGAGACCAGCGGCAATCGGCACGTTTGTAACGGACTCAATATGGAAAGCGGTATGTGGATCGGGACGGAAGAGGTCCAAATATTCAGTAACCCGCTGACTTGTCTGGCATTCCTGAGGCATCTCTCTGTCGTTGAGAACAAGGCGATCCACTCCTTTCGCAATCCGCACGGTTGTCTTCGTTCCGAGCGGTCTAAGCGAGATTGATAGACTGGAGGTGACGGGAAGGTTTATAAGCTCGTCGCGTTTACCCCAGTATTTGCAGAGAGCGATATTGATGGGGGCAAAAGCGATGCCCTCAGTTCCCGGATCTGATTTTCGGGAAGCCGTGATGGTTTGAGCAATCTCTCTCTTATTCAAAGGTCAGACCCTTCTTTGTGAGTTCGACGTTAATCAGCTTGCCGCCAATATCCGAGTTGTTCGGTTTGCCGAGACCCACGACACAATCGCCCAGACCGGCACCGGATATCTTGGCTCCATTGATCTGCGCACAGCGGCGCAGAGCGAATACTATCTTGGCGAGATCGGCATTGCTGACACCCATTGCGTCCATCAGTCCCTGATTGAAATTCATGAGTGCTCCGAGTCTCCGCCAGTCTTCGTTCTCAATCGCCTGGAGGGCTTCGTTGACGATGCTGTGCACTAGTTCATATAGAACATTGAACTCTTCGGGGAAACGTTGGCGGTGGCTTTCTACAATTCCGATCACCTCCGGGGTTGGTCGTTTGTATCCGGTGTAAACCAATGTGATGGGGAATATTCTGTCTATTCGTAATATTTCGCGTGGCTCCATACGGTATCCAAGCACGCCACCGAAGGTGGCGGCGGCGGTGTCGGCTCCCGAAGCCTGCCCCTGTATGGCGCGGACGGCTGATATGGATGCATCGAGCACCAGCTCGGGTTCGCAGTTGAGTTTCGCCAGTTTTCTGGCGGCGGCGCAAGCGGCAACCGTTACTGCCGCCGATGATGCCAGCCCTACTGTTTCGGGAATGTCGGACTTTATATTCAGGCGTATACCGCCCGGTAGCGCATCTTTCACCTGCGCAACGGCCGCAATGACGAATTGAAAGGGTGGTTCAGGTTCGGGATTGTCCAGAGAGGTCTCAAAGACTCCGAGCTTTGACTGGATCGCAATCTTTCTGTCATTGATAGCGGAGCAGGTGATCGATATGCGACGGTTCACCGCGCAGACGATGCAACGACTTCCGTTCAGAACTGCGTGTTCACCCATCAGCATTATGCTGCCAGGCGTGCTGACCTTAAACGATGCGCGTTCCAAGCGGATCTCCCCTTACGGTCATCACAGTATATCCGTAATTTTCACAAAGGCTGACGGGAGCCTGCTCTGAACAGACCAGCACTATGCCACCCGCATCTCCACGGATTGAGCCGGCACCACAAATTTTTGCGGACACCTCTTCTTTCTCAAGGTCCGTTATAAATCTCTGTACCTTTTCCGGCACCACTTCGATTTCATTGAGAAGCCTTTGGTTTTCGCGGATCATCCCGCTGATCGCCTCGTGATTGTTGACGGTTACAGCATCCTGGAGGGCGACAGTAATCGACTCAAATTCACTCCATATTCCGCTTTCCGCATATCGCGTCCGCACCTTTTCGACGCATTCACCCGTCGAGCTTTCCGGCGTTCCGGTGTTGACCAGATGAATCGGCATGCGTGGCAGGGGTATCTGTTCGGCCTTTCCGTCGCGGAAGAGCGCGCATCCGCCGTGAAGCGAGATGTACGAATCCACGCCACTCGGATGACCGTGTTGCATTCGCTCAGCTTCGAGGCTGTACTCGTAGTACCATTCGGGTTTGAAGTCCACGCGGAAATAATGACCAACCGCCCGTAGCGAGCTCAGAAGTGTTGCCGCCGAGGAACCTAGTCCGCAACCGATCGGAATTGTAGACTGCATTTGCAGGTTTAGACCCTTGTTCAGTTTTAAGTGCAGTCCGTCCAGCATAATGATAAAGCCGAACTCCAGAAGGTCGATCGGTTTGTGTAGCACATCCCGGATTCCCAGTTCACCGTTGAGAAAGAGGTGATAATTCTTTTTCACGCGCCCTTTGAATGCCCGTAGTGCCCGCAGTGTGTAGGAGTTGCGTTCAGACAGGTCGGGGAGGTCTATGCAGATGCGGCTGTCGGTGGCGGCGGTGACAATGGACTGGGCGTTCAGGTCGATAGCCATCGCCAGCGCTGGTCGCCCATAAACCACCGAATGCTCTCCGCTCAATATCAATTTACCTGGCGCTATCGCTTTCATATCATATTCGCAATCACTGTCGGCTCACATTTACCCCGCTCCAAAATCGTGGGCGCAACTGGTCTTTTCCCGTCACTATCACTATTTCGCGGATAACATACAAGTAGTAATTTCAATATTTTTATACGTCGGAACTGCCGTGATGTATCGTCTAAAGCATGAAATTCTCCCGAAACGACTGTTCAACGTCTGGAGAACTACCATCCAAAACAGTCTCAATACGTCCGTCTCTTTCGCCCTTTTCGCGGTTAGTCAAAAAAATCGTTGTATGTTCTATATGGCAGACAGAAATGGAAACTATTTTGAAGCAAATTGTTTGCAAAAATGATGCGAAGACCATAAACTTACTCCCATCTTTTGTCCCAGTTGAGAAAGTTAGACCAGAGAAATCAAAATACCCCGGTAGCTCAGCAGGACAGAGCGACAGATTCCTAATCTGTGGGTCGGAGGTTCGAATCCTCTCCGGGGTACCATAAGTGTTTATCCTGCTGATGCGCAGGAAGAAGGGTGTGGAGAAGATGATATCAGTAAAAGAGATTGCCGGAATAACGGGTGCCGAAGTGATTGGAGATCCGGATATTATAATCTCGTCTGTCAAATCTATCGAGGAGGCCGGGGAAGGGGATATAACCTTTTTAGCCAACCGTAAATACATCTCCCGGGCGCAGGAGACCAAGGCATCGGCGGTGATATGTAGCCCGTTGCTTAAGCTTGAGGGGAAGACAACGCTGATTATGGAAAATCCTTATCTCGGATTCGCAAAGGTGATGCAGTACTTCCACCCGCGTAAGCGGGCGACGATTGGGGTTGATCCCACCGCCATGGTGTCCGACACGGCCAGGGTGGGAGTCAATGTAAACATTTATGCAGGCGTGTATATCGGTGAGAATGTGGTGATCGGGGATGAGGTGGATATCATGCCTGGTTGTTATATCGGCGATAACACGGTGATCGATGACAACACGCTACTTTATGCGAATGTTACGGTCTATCATGATTGCCGGATTGGCGCGTGCGTCATAATTCACAGTGGCACGGTTATCGGTAGCGACGGGTTTGGGTTTGCGACAGATGAGAAGGGTGGACACCATAAGATTCCGCAGACAGGGAATGTGATTGTGGAAGATGATGTCGAGATAGGCTCCAATTGTAGCATAGACCGGGCGGTTTTGGGTTCAACCATAATCGGCGCGGGCACCAAACTCGATAATTTGATCCAAATTGCGCATAATGTTAAGATAGGCAAACACACGTTCGTGGTGGCGCAGGTGGGCATTTCCGGTTCATCCACGGTTGGCGATCAAGTTATACTCGCTGGTCAGGCGGGTATTGTCGGGCATGTGGAAATTGGGGACCGTAGCATTATCGTCGCCCAGGCGGGGGTGAGCAACAACGTGCCGGCGGGCGAGATTTACGGGGGTTCACCGGCGAGACCAATGATGGAGATGAAACGTATATTCGCCGTACAGGCAAAACTGCCGCAGTTGCGTACATTGGTGAAAGATATGCAGAAGCGGATTGAGGCACTGGAGGCAAAGCTGCGCGAGTCAAAAGGAAAACAGGATCATTACTGATTCGCCAGCTTTGAATGTTACAATGAAATTGAGGGCAATATTTTTTTGGTTGTTTTCCGTGGGCCTCTGTCTGCTGACATGGCAGTACATTGCGTATGCTGAAGATGAAAAGACACCGCCTACTGGTTTAACGCTTGACAAATGTATAGAGATTGCGATTAAACGTTCAACGGAGATTCTCAATGCGCGACGGGATGAGGAGATTGCCGAGAGCCGGATACGCCAGGTGCGCTCGCAGGTCTTCCCGCAGTTGGATGCCGAAGCGGGTTACATGCGTCTGGACGAAGCGGGCGGCATTCCCGACACGCCCATAGTCTTTGGTCGAACAGATAACTACAGTGCTGGACTCAACGCCTCGCAGTTGCTATATTCCGGCGGGGCAGTACATGCGGCGATGAATGCCGCTGGAAACTACAGAGAGATGTCGCGGCTCGATGTCGCAACCCGGCAGAGACTGGTTGTTCGCGACGTAACCAGGGCGTTTTACGAGATACTTTTTGCGCACACCCGTATCGCGGTCTCGCGTCAATCGGTACTTCAGCTGGAGGAGTTCGAAAAAGAGGCTCATCTGAAATACACGAATGGCACTATCTCCGAATTCGACTGGCTGAGTGCCAAGGTGTCGCTGGCAAATGAACGCCCAAAAGTCGTACGCGACCGCAACTCTTTCGCAATAGCGAAGGCGGATTTTGCAAAAATGCTCCACTTTGAAGACGACAACTTCAATCTTATCGGCAAGATGGAATTCAAACCCGTTAGGAACGTCACAGAGGAGTTGCTGGTACTGGGTATGGAGCGGCGTCCAGAGTTACTGGCATCGGCAACACGCATAGAGTTGTCCGAAAATGATATGCAGATAACGCGTGCGAAACTGTTACCTGAACTGCGTGCGCGTGCTACTTACGAAGGGAAAAACCCCGATCAGCAGAATATGTCCGCCGCCGATAACTGGGGTTGGCACTGGAACGCCGGTTTCGACCTGACGTGGAATGTTTTGGATGGCGGTCTGCGTCGGGCACAGCTCATGGAGAAGACGCTAACACGCGACAAAGCCAAAGCCGATTATTCCGAGCTTGGACGGCAGGTACGGCTGGAGATCAAGCGGGCATCTTTGTTGCTTCGGCACGCACGCGAAATTGTCGAAAGTAGCGGGCAGACGGTTGATCTGGCGCAAAAGGCGTACGATATTGCCGAAGTTCGCTACACCAAAGGTTTGTCAACATATCTGGAGTTTACGGACAGCAATCTGGCATTGAGTCAGGCGAAAATGAACCAGGCTCTGGCCATCACGCGCTATCTACAGGCCTTGGCGGACCTGCGCTTCGCATGCGGTGTTGAGCGATTGCCGGGGGAGGAGCAAGAGTGATGAAGAATAGAAAACTGAAAACTTCCGTTGTTTTATGGATGGTGCTGGGGGTGTTAATCGCCTCATCTATCCTTTTTTCCGCGCTGATTAAGTCTCGCCAGGAAGAGGAGAATGAGAAGGTTGCGGATGAAAAACCCGCACTAGTGCGCGTTCAGAACGCACGCGTCCGCACAATCAGAGACATGGTCACTGTTCCCGGTCGGATCGAGCCGTATCTCGATGTGAACCTGGCCACCGAAACGGGCGGACGGGTGCTGAAGCTGAACACGCAGAAAGGTGCGAGGGTTGAAATAGATCAAGTGGTGTTAAAGCTGGACGACAGCCTCTGGCGGGCCATACGAAAGAAGGCTGCTGTTGAGATGAAAGATGCCGAACGCGATCTGGTCAGATTCACAGAGCTTCAAAAAACCGGTGCTGTTTCAGCAAGCGAGTTTGATGCCGTTCAGTTGCGTCTGGATATGGCGAAAGCCAATCTCACCGAGGCAGACGTTCAGCTTGATCGTTGTGTTGTGCGCTCCCCGCTGTCGGGCATTGTCAATAGCCAGATGATAGAGATTGGCGAGTACGCAAACGAGGGACAGGTGGTTTTGGAGATTCTGGATATCGACCAGGTGAAAGTGGCAATGGAGGTTCCCGAGCGTGATATCGCCGCGCTCTCTTCGGTGGAGGAGATGAGTTTTACGGTTGCGGCTCTGTCTGACAGGACGTTTACCGGCAAGGTTCACTTTGTCTCCGCCAAGGCCAGCCGTTCGAGCAACTCTTTCATGGTTGAGCTTTGTCTGGACAATCCGGAGATGACGCTTCGTCCGGGGATGATCGCGAGCGTATCGTTGCCGCGTGCTGTGATGGAGAATGTTGTTGTCCTGCCACTATCCGCAATTATCGCAAAAGACGGAGAGTATGTCATTTTTGTTGCGGAGTCTGACCGTGCGGCGCGGCGGATTGTTAAGATTGCTTCAATACTTGAGCGTGAGGCGGTGATAGCGACGGGACTGAAGTCCGGGGAGCTGGTTGTGATGGAGGGACAGCGGAGTTTAACAGACGGTTGTTTACTAAAAATTGTTCCGGCGGATAATTAGGTTAGGCAGGATATTCGTTTATGATTTTAACAAATTACGCCATCAAATTTCGGACTGCCGTGTTCGCGTTCATATTCGTGATCATTCTCGCGGGCGCGCAGAGTTATGTCACCTTGCCACGTGAAGGCACACCGGATATAACAATTCCGTTTGTCTACATCACCTCCATCTATGAAGGCACCGCCCCGGAAGAGATAGAGAAACTGATAACCATCCCGCTCGAAAAGAAACTGAACGACCTCGACGGTATAAAAGAGTTAAAATCGACATCCAGAGAGAGCGTTAGCCTCGTGTCGGTGGAGTTTCTCGCCGGCACAGATATCAATATGGCTATGCAACGCGTGAAGAATAAGGTAGACCTCGCACGTTCCGATCTACCTGATGATTTGGATGAGCCAACCGTTGAATCCATCAATTTCAGTTCCGATATACCGATCTACACGCTGGCTCTATCCGGCGGACAGGATATGCTACGCCTGAAAAATCTGGCGGAAGAGCTGCAAGACAGCATTGAGGCGATAGCTGGCGTGAAAGAGGCGTTCGTGGCGGGAACCCGGGAACGTGAGATACGAGTGGAATTGGATATGGATCGCCTTATCGCCTATAAGATTCCAATTGGGCTGCTTCTTCAGCGTATCGAACAGGAAAATTCAACAATCTCCGCTGGAAACATTGAGTTCGGAGGAGGCAAGTTTCAGTTACGTGTTCCCGGTGAGTTTGAATACGTTTCTGAAATAAAAGATATTCTACTGGTGGAGCGCGACGGGAAACCGGTCTACCTCACAGATGTAGCTACGATAGACGATACCTATAAAGACACCGAATCCATATCGCGCGTCAATGGCGAACCTTGCGTCTCGCTGGTTGTGAAAAAACGCACCGGCGAGAACACTGTTCAGATAATAGAGAACATTGAAAAGGTTATCGCCGAATTCCGGTTGCCACCAGCGATCGATATAACGGTGGTCAACAATCAAGCCGAATATATCGACGGGATGATAAGCGAGCTTGAGAACAATATTTTCTCCGGGTTTTTGTTGGTCATTCTCGTCCTTTTCTTCTTTATGGGCAGAAGTAACAGCTTTTTCGTGGCGGCCGCCATACCCATCTCGATGCTCATCACCTTCATGATCTTGCCCCTCATCGGGTTCACACTGAACATGATGGTGCTATTCAGTCTATTGCTGGCAGTCGGAATGCTGGTGGACAATGCCATTGTCATAGTAGAGAACATATACCGTCTCCGTAATCAGGGGATGACAAAGATAGATGCCTCCCTCCATGGTAGTGCCGAAGTTGCCTGGCCCATCATAACCTCCACACTCACCACCCTGTGCGCATTCTCTCCGTTGCTGTTCTGGCCGGATATTATGGGACAGTTTATGAGGATAATGCCACAGGCACTGATTGTTGTTCTCACCGCTTCGCTGTTCGTCGCTATCGTGATCAATCCAGCCATCTGCTCTGCATTGATCAGCCGTCAGAAAAAAAAGGGAAACCGCGCAGAGCAGAAAGCGAAAAGCGGTTTTATCCGGCGATACGAGGAATTGTTGCGCGGGGCGTTGCGCTACCGTGCGCAGGTGTTGCTCATTGGTGTAGCCTTTATGGTTTTCACTATTTTTGTGTATACATACAGAGATAAAGGGCAGGAGCTGTTCCCCGAAGTTCAGCCGCGAAATGCCATCATAAACGTCAAGTTTCCGCAGGGAACCAGCATAGAGCGCACTGACAAACTGCTAATCGACTGCGAGAAGAAGCTCTTCAAATACGATGATGTTAAGTTTTTTCTCACAACCGTTGGTGCCAGCGGGGTGGCGGGAATGGGCAACCAGGTCATCGGGACACAGGTTGGCAACATCCACGTTGAGTTTGTTGAATTCAATGAGCGAACAGAGAGCACCATTGATCTTGTGGATCGTATTCGCACAGAGATAGGCGGTATACCCGGAGCTGAGATCAAGGTGGAGAAACAGCGGGAAGGCCCGCCCCTGCCAGCACCAATAACAATCGAGTTTTCCGGCGAGGACTTTGACACACTTGCCACCTGGTCCCGCAAAATCGAGGATGCGATAATAACTGTTCCCGGATTGGTAGATGTGCAAAACGACCTTGAAGACGCACTCCCCGAAATTCAGTTCCGCATCGACCGTAAACGCGCCGCCTTGCTAGGGCTGGACACCGATACCGTTGGACTCTTCCTGCGTGCAGCTGTTTACGGCTTGGAGAGCAGCGAATTCCGGGCTGGTGAAGATGAGTACGATATAACTCTGCGCCTCCCCGAAAGCCAGCGCGGCGGTGTCGGCATCCTCGGCAGAATCTCCATCCCCACACCCGATGGTCGTGCGGTTCCGCTGTCGTCACTGGGCAGTGTTGTTTACACTGGTGGACGCGGAGCCATAAAAAGGAAAGACCAGAAAAGAGTTGTCACAATAACCGGCAATAACGAACAGCGCGATGTAGATAAAATCATCATCGACATCAAGACCCGTATCAAATCGCTCGACCTGCCACCCGGCTACCAAGTACATTATGCAGGGGACACAGAAGAGATGCAGGAGTCAATAGATTTTCTCTCAAAAGCGTTTGTTATCGCGCTCGGACTCATTTTGGTGATCCTCATCATTCAGTTCAACTCTGTCATTCTCCCGCTTATAATAGTCTTCTCGGTTGTGCTGTCAATGGTTGGAGTTATGTGGGGGCTCATGATCTGCAATATGAAGTTCAGTGTTGTAATGACGGGATTGGGAATTATCAGCCTTGCCGGAATAGTTGTAAATAACGCCATTGTGCTGGTTGCAACCGTCATTCAACGAAAAGGTGAAGGAATGAACACTACGGAGGCACTGATTGATGCCGGTTCCACACGGTTGCGTCCAGTGCTGTTGACAGCAGTTACGACCATACTCGGCCTCATACCGATGGCCATTGGATACAGCCTGGAGACTCACCAGTGGCCACCCAAGTTCATAGCAGGCGCGGAGTCCAGTGCCTGGTGGGCACCGATGGCAGTCGCCATCATATTCGGACTGGCACTCGCCACCCTGCTCACACTCATTCTAGTTCCCGTTATGTACAGCCTGGTGGATTCATTTGCCGAGATATTCCGCAAGCGTTTTCCGGTTGCGGAGGATTGAACCTGAAAAAGCGATCTTAATGACCCGTGTTTCCCGACTCGCTTCGCATATGGTGAAATGTTTCGGGGACTGTTTGCCACTGGACATTTTCCGTACGCTTTAGTAACATCCCGCAATCGTGAGAGCAGAAAATATTTTTGAATCAATTCCTGATATATTTGACGAGGAGATCGTTGATATACTCGCCAGAAGCGAAAATGTCAGAATTGAGAGGATTGTGTCACGGGGTCACACATCTCCCGCTTCGGGATGGTATGATCAGGATGAGAATGAGTGGGTAATTGTATTAAAGGGAGATGCCGTAATCTCTTTTGAATGCGGAGGGGAGATGCGTCTCAAAATCGGTAGCTGTGTTAATATTCCGGCTCATACCAGACATCGGGTTAGTTGGACAAATCCGGAGACGGAAACCGTCTGGTTGGCGGTGCATTACTAGCCTGAATATTTCGGATTCAGTTTTGTCGGCACGGGGGCATCAGTTTCTTGTCGCCATCTCTTCAGCAACTGGTGAAGTTCTTTAACCTTTTCCGGCATCTCTCCCGCCAGATTCTTTCGTTCTCCGGCATCTGACTTCAGGTTGTAGAGTTCCAGCCGTCCATCCTCGAAATATTCGTGCAGTTTCCAGTCGCCGTAACGCACCGCTGATCCCGGTCGTGTGCGGAAAGCCCGGTCGTGGGTCTCCTCGTTTCCGCCTTGCAGATAGATGGGGAAGTGCCAAAAGATAGGGCGTTCCGGCAGTGCGCCGCTGTCGGTCAGCAGTGGCATCAGACTCAGACCGTCAAGCTGTTTGCCCTTTGGTTTCGGCGTTCTGGTCGCATCCAGAAATGTGGGGTAAAAATCGATTCCTATAACCGGGGTGTCACATCGGCTACCGGGTTTTATCTTTCCCGGCCAGCGCACAAGTAGCGGCTCGCGAATACCTCCGTCAAAATATGAACCCTTGCCCGCTCGCAATGGGTGTTGCCTGGTCCTTTTAAAGACTCCACCGTTGTCGGAGGTGAAGAGAACCAGCGTATTATCTGTCAGCCCAAGATTGTCGAGGCGATTCAGTATCCGCCCGATATTTGTATCGAGGGTCTCTATCAGTGCTGCGTAGTTTGCATTGTTATGACCATTGGAACCTCTCTTCTTTTCATACTTTTCGCGGATACTTGATTTTGATTTTATCGGGGCGTGAACAGCATAGGGGGAGAAGTAGAGGAAGAACGGGTGCTCTCTGTTGGTGTCTATAAATTTGAGACATTCGTCAGTGATGCGGTCGGTCAGGAAGTCCTTGTTCCTCTTACCGGTGAGATTGGGGAATCCCCCTGGATTAAAGTAGCCGCCGCCGTTGGGTCCGCCCCATTGACAACCAGCGATGTTTACGTCGAATCCCTGCGTACACGGGTCGTCCCCAAGATGCCATTTGCCTGCATGACAGGTCACATATCCCACCGCATTGAGGGCTTCGGGGATGGTTATCACTTCATCGGGAAGCACCGTGTTGTTTTTGATGGGAATGAGTTTGCGGTTTTTCGCTTTGCCCCGGACAGAGCTGCCAACGGTGTATATACCATGACGCGGTGTGTACTGACCGGACATACAGCATGCCCGGCTAGGCGCACAGTTTGCGGCCGGAGCGTAGGCGTTGGTGAAGAGCATTCCCTCACGTGCCAGACGGTCGATGTTCGGAGTTTCGTAGTACCTGCTCCCCATGCAAGAGATATCGGTCCAACCCATATCATCGATGTTGATATAGACAATATTCACCCACTGTTCAGGGAATGCAGAAACTCGCGCACTCAGAAATGCGAATAAAAAGAACCTCAAAAGTCTGCGCCTTTTCATAAATTTGTTCCCCGTTCTTCTGCCGGTCTTCCCTTACAGCGCAAAAGTAAAATCGGGACTTATGAATAGAACATCTTAGAACTTCCTATATTTCTTGGAGACGAGCCGGGTAGATTCCGGGTCTCCGATGCACTCTAGTTTTTTGGAGTCCCATCTAATTTTGCGTCCGGCTCGAATGGCGATATTTCCCAGCAGTATAGTCTCGGTCAAGGGTCCGGCATACTCAAAGTTTGATCCCGGCATAGGGCCTTCGCCCTTGCATGCCCGTATCCATTCTGCAAAATGACCACCCTTGACGCGCGGAATAGTTTCCTCCGGTCTGTTCGGCGCAAATTCCCTCATATCACTTTCAGGGATCAGGCGCGGGCTGTTGCAGTAGGCACTGAAACTCGCTAGCGTTTTTTTCGTTCCGTGATAATACACCCCTTGCGCAGGCACACTTCTGCCCTCTTCGAGACTCGCCGGGCGGGGTGGTTTTTTCTTGCCGTCATACCACGTCATTGTTATCGGCGGCATTTTCCCGCGTGCCGGGAATTTGTATGTTACAATCGACCATTTTGGAGGGGATTCATTGCTGACGGGTGAGGTTTCCGCCGTTATACTGGTCGGATTTTCAAGTTTCAGTGCCCAGAACGGGGCATCCATAATGTGACAACCCATATCGCCGAACGCGCCGGTTCCAAAGTCCCACCAGCCACGCCATTTAAACGGGAGGTAGTTCGAGTTGTATGGACGCTTTGGCGCAACACCCAGCCAGAGGTTCCAATCTATGGTTCCGGGGACAGGCATGGCTGGCGGTTGCGCTGTCATGCCCTGCGGCCAGATTGGTCTGTTGGTCCAGATATCCACCTGATGAATATCGCCAATGACTCCGGCATCAATCCATTCTTTAACTAAGCGTATTCCCTCTTTGGCGTGCCCCTGATTGCCCATTTGACTGATAACATTATGCTTTTTTACCGCCAGTCGAAGCAGTCGTGCCTCTTCCACTGTGTGTGCCATGGGTTTCTCCACAAAGACATGCTTGCCCTGCTTTACAGCCATCATCGCGGCAGGAAAGTGGGTATGGTCCGGGGTGGACACCGTCACCGCGTCGATCTCTCCGTCCATCTCTTTCAGCATCTTGCGATAATCTGTGTAGTGTGGAACATTTGTGTGAGCAGCAAATGATGTGGCGGCTTGTTTGGCATCGACATCGCATAGTGCCACAATGTTTTCACCGCGCATGGCCTGCACTGCCGCTTCGCCGCGTCCACCCGCGCCTATGCAGGCGATATTGAGTTTGCGTCCCGTAATAATTTTCCCCTGTCGCAACCCGGTTGCCACTCCGAATACGCCACTGGGCATGCCTGAAAGTAAGGCGGTTGCACCGCTCAACTTGACAAAATCTCTTCTTCTCATAATTCTGTTCCCCGTTATATGCGATAATCCCAAAAACAAACCATAGTAAGAGCATATTTCGCGGGCAAGGTAAAAGAAAATAACATGTTAATTACTGAATCAGAGCCACGTAATATTCTCTTTAAGAGCTTCCCCACGTTCCGCTGTCGCGAACTCCGGCGTTGTCTCCTGGAAAATCAGAATTTC
>Ga0256845_1001951_pt1 | contig 15668 bp, 17 predicted proteins | sample RiftiametaG_FD_189101 | JGI IMG/M metagenome (GOLD analysis project Ga0256845, IMG submission 189101) | Tube worm associated microbial communities from hydrothermal vent at the East Pacific Rise, Pacific Ocean - Riftia | ecosystem: Host-associated > Annelida > Integument > Unclassified ...
AGAATATGTTGAATTTTCCCAAGCACCACTTTGTTCTGAGAGCCAAAATTTGAACTTTTATTGAGTTCTTCTACTTTCTTATCAAGCATTTTACGCCACTTCTGTTTGTCATCTAAATAGAGGATTTGATTGACAATATGATTTTCATTAAGCGTAAGCCCTAAGCCATCAATAAACCCTTGATGAAATACAAAATCGTCAGAAGTGAATTTCTCATTGGTTTTGCTACTCTGTACACTTTCGCCAAAGCACAGTTCGCTATTAATGGCTAGGGCATCAAAATAATTTTCGCCTATATTGACGCTTTTCTTTTCAAGTAAAATGTCGGTATCAAATCCATCATTAAAGCCATTGAAATAACTATTTGTGAGTTGCTGTATGTCTTTCGCTTTAAGCGAAATAAACTTCATTTTTCGACTATTGTTTATAAAGGAAACTGAATCGCTAACTGAACCGATGAAGCTCTTAACATTGTCATCTAATTGTTGAATTATCCCTTTAGAGACTTTACGAAAAGGGTTGACATATTTTGAATTATTCAAAGCTTTGTTCTTAGTCAAGATAAAAAACAGATAACACTTGTGTTCAATATGCCCACGGCCTTTAAAATGCTCATGAGTGGCTTTTTCTAAAAAGGTGGTGTTTGGAAGTTTTTCTGAAGAGTACGTTTTTTTGAGGTAGATGTCCTGTTTGTGAACCACAGTTCCAACTGGTAAAGATTTCAACGCCTGAAACCAAGCACCGTGTATGTCTTCAAAGTCTTTTTCAGATAAGGAATATATTTCTGGTAACGTTCCTTCATAGCATAAGACCACATTGCCATTGTTGGTAAATATGATATTATCTTGAATATCTGCGATAGGTTGATATGCGGAAAGGTTAATCTTGTTCATAATAGAAGCCAGAATTTCTTTTGTTACTTATGATTTTTGGGAAGACTTTTGCCGTTTGAAAAAGTTGTGGATTGTTGACCATTCTTGTTAGAGCAATGTATAAGACAGCATTGAAAACCATTACACCTATTATCATTAAGAAGCTGAATGAAAAAATGATGATTAATAATGAAGCAAGTATTGAGACCATCATTAAAGCAAACAGGGAAATAGGCAGCCCAAAAATGACTGCCCGTTTCCTGATGTTTTTATAGACCTCGAATTTCTTCATACAGCTTTTCTAATAAAGCCCTCAATGAGGGTTTATTTATACTACGATTCCTATTAAGTATGTGAAGATGCCAACTACTGCACCAGCAATCAAAACAAATACAAGTACTCTAGTAATTCCTTTTTTAAGGTCTGCATTTTCCCCAAAAAAGTGTCCTGCATTAAACAGGAAACCAACTAGGAAAATGACACCAAGTAAAATTGGAAATATGGTACGTATGGTATCGCCCACATCGTTAACGGAATCTTCAATTCCACCAATTTGAGCAAAAAGTGATGTTGAGAGCAACGATAAAAAAGTTGCTAAGTAGATTGATTTTTTCATAATAAAACTGTTTAGATTTTTTATTCATTTTCTCTTTCCTAAATTTACATATATTTGTGCATAAATAACTGAAAATCAAATATTTGTGAATAAAATATTATTTGAAATCAATTGAGTTTAATTGTTATTATTTGGCATCAAATTCTATGAATTTTTGAGTGGAAGTTGTTGATAACCCGAAAATTGAAAATGAAAAAAGTGCTCAAAAACGTCAGTTTTGCCTTTTTGCTTCTAAAAATGTGTATCATTTTTGGTCAAGAAACGAGTACTCAAAAACGAATAATTATTGATGTTGGACACGGTGGAAAAGATGCTGGTGCAATAGGTCTAAATGGAATCCAAGAAAAGGATGTTGTAATGAATATTGCTAATGAAATTTTAAAGCTAAATAACAAGTTGGATAAGCCTTTGGATATTTATTTGACCAGGTATAACGATACGCTTATTTCTTTATCGGATAGAACGAAGCTGGCCAAAGCACTAAAAGCTGATTTGTTCGTGTCTTTACATTGCAATCATTCGGATAACCCAAATGCAAGAGGGATTGAAGTATATGTGGCAAACTCTACATCTAAGTATTCAGATGAGGCTACTTGGCTAGCTTTTCTGCTTCAAGATGAACTAAATAAGAGTTTAGGTTTTGAGATTAGAGGTGTGAAGTTTGCAAATTTTCAGGTGTTGCGAGGAACAATCGGGTATTGCTCTTCGGTGCTTTTAGAATTGGGATTTTTGAGTAATTGGGACGAAAGTGAATATTACAAAGGTTCGCAAAACTTGAGAGCTCTAGCATTATTCATATTAAATGGTTTAATTAAAATCTAGAATTATGAAAGAGTTGGGTATTGAGGTAGTAAAGTGTTTGAGAAAGTTGGTTTTGGCTTTAATTCATTCACGAAATAAACCCAAAATAGAAAATTAACTTAAAGGATTTTAGAACCAAGTATTACATTGGTTCTTTGTAAGCTTACAAAGGTATTTTTACCTTGCTCAATGAATTTATCTAACAGTAAATCTTCAACATCATCAAGTTTTGCTAGCAGCAAATAAGCAATAACATAGTCAAATAAGAAACTGATGTAGAGTAATTCAAATTCTGAGTAGATATTTTTGTTGTCAAGATTGCTATGAATATGATAATCTCTAGCTCTAACGACCTTATTTGGAAATTCTTTCCAAACATCATCAGTAAAATCACCTATTTTTTTGAAGATTTCTTCATTCTCTTTTATGCGTTTATATAGTTGATTTCTTCCTTCATTTGAGTAGTTTTTACAGTAAGCTTCATACGCCGAAATTCCATTGGTAAAGCGTTTATTATGACTTGAGTGTTTACCAATAAAGTTTTCCATCAATTTATCTAAACAAAACCTAAAAGTATCATCGGTGTAAGCAGCAGTTAATATTGATTTTAGACTATATTTTACTTTCTGATATTCTGTGTGAACAAAAGTTGAAGTAGATTTTGTGAGTTGAGTATCGTTGTAGTACAAATCTTTGTCTTCGCCGCATCCAAGACACTTAAAGCTAAATTTTCTAAATTTCTCTGAACGACCGAAGATTAACTGCAACACTTTTTGAAACTGATTATAAAACTCAATTGCAACCAAAGTACTGACTGGTTCTTCTAATTCAAATTTTATAGCACCTCGGTTAGAAATATTCAAACCTGTTTGCCTCTGTGTATTGATGTTTTGATAATGACTTATAGTAATTTTGAGATTAATATTTTCAATCTGATATTCGTCTGTGAAAACCTTTTTATGAAGTTTATCTTCTGTGTGGTCATACCAAAGTGTATGATGTACCCATTTCGTAATAACATCATTTACAATATAAAATTCCTTGATTTTGAGGGTTTGCGTATCAATTAAGTGTCGAGGACTAACGAATGTGTATTTTGCTCTATAAATTCTAGTTTCAGTAATACCACTAGATGAATGTTGTATTCTACAATCTATAAATGTAATATACCCAAGACCAGTAAATAATCCTAAGATTTGAGGTTCTTTATAGCTTCTTTGTTTTGTGTGTAAGTTAGTTTCTAGCCAAACGTCATCATCATTAAATGACATTACGCAAAAATGCTTTTCATCTTCTTTTTCAGCAAACCAGACCTCACCATAATACTTTTTGTTCTTGTCAAAACCGTCAATCATACTTAAAAAATGTATTAGATTTTTCTAGAACCTTAAATAAGGATATCAATTTGATTAAGCACAGGATTATAAAGGTCAATGGTATTGTCTGGGGATTCAATGGATAGAATCAAACTATACCTTACTTCATTACCGTATCGCAAAAGTTTTTTGCGGGTACGCCACCATCCGTTGACAGGAAAAATGGCAATTGTATTTCTTGTAGCAAGGTCGGCAGCAGTGCCTTTCCAAATATCCTTGTGTATTGAGCCTTTATCCCTGACTTTATTTCCAATAATCCAACTTTCCCCAGAATAAGAACCACCTTGGTCTTCCATCCTTGCTTCCCTGTTTACCCTTTCACGGAAATGTTCAATAGATTCCCCGGAATCAATCATCTTAAACCTTAAACCGTGAGATTGATAGTAATAAGATTTACTGTATTGTTTATTCCCGGGGTTTGGTTCAACAAAATAGCATAGGGTAGTAGTTAGGGTAACCTCACTATCAAATAAAGAAGTCAATGCATCAACTGGCCACGGTAAATTGTGCAAATGCATTTCATTTGTTTTAACAGTATTTCCGTCAAGTATATAAGGACTTAAAGATTCTTGAGCAATTAGTGTAAGTGAGTTGTTTGCACTTCGCACTGCTTTTTGAAAATCAGGGACACCGTAGCCAAAAGTTCTTAGTAAACTTCTCTGCTCGGTATTATTTAGTTCTTGAATATTTCTGTTTCCAAGCATTTCTGTTGTCCAATCTGCCGAATGTACAAGAAGCCCTTTAATGGTCTCAGGCCATAGTGTAGGATATTGCGAAGTTAACATTGCTGCATATCTCGATGCCATAGCCGCAGCGCCACTCGTATCACCAAAACTGTGTAGTGGCTCGGTTCTAAAATTTTTACCAATAGAGAGTAGTCGCAGGGAATCTGGGTCAATAAGACTATTGTTATGAATGCCATAATTACCACCTTCCATCACCAATTCTGGTTTTAGCGCCCAATTATTATCCCAAGAAAGTGATGTGCTATTGCTAGGCGCCATTCCGCCAGCTCGCACAAGCGGTGTTGCACCTCTAAACTGGTTTTGGTCTATTACTGTCTTTTGGGTAAATGAGCCAACAGTTAAAGCGTTGAACGCCTGAGCTGGGTCGTGTATGGATTCTTCAAGGTTCTTGCTTGGATATTCGTTAGCTAATTGGATTTCAGTATTTCCGCCAGAAATACAGAACAGCGATTTATCGTTTGTCGTTCCTTGTTCGCCAAAAGCTATTTTATCTACTGAACTTGACCACGATGAAGGCTTTCCTCTATCTCTACCATCTGTGGCTGTTATTGCCATTGCCAGTACACGTTTGTTAGTAGGATTTAGAATGATAGCCCTTGCAACAGCTTCTTCAGTTACGGCACCATATAACTCAGGTTGATGCGGATTATTAGGATGAATTAGTTTTATGGATTCGAGGCGGTGGAATATTTCAATGTTTGAAGTGTCTTGTAAAATATCAGTAAGGTCGCCGTATAAAGATGTTCCTGCCATAGGCGTTCCGTGGCCGTGTCTAGCCGTATCCGCGTTTCCCCATTCTGGATTTACTGAATCCATATTATCTTCAGGAAGAAAATCTTCCAATAAGGGATGCTTTCGGTTTACACCCGTATCTAAGATACAAATGATTACTGAATCGTCAGTTGTTCTATTGAGCGTTCTTGTTTTAAGGTCTTCGACCCAATCATTAGCATCTTGGCTATCCAATCCCGTGAAAAAATTGGCAGCTTCTTTTGGCTTTCTTAGCTCTGCAAGTTTATCTGAATATAATATTGTAGTTGAAAGTTCGCCTGCGGTACATCTTACCATTCGAACTATGTGTTCTGGAAACAATAATCTGCGTTCTGCAACCACAATTACATTATCGACAAACATATTGATGACAGCTTCATCTTCACGAACATCATTTTGAATATCTTCGCGCCTCAACCAAACTTCCCACCAAACCTCTTCATCTTCTTCAGGAAAGTCAATTTCATTTTCTTGCCAAAAGCTTTCTAATGTAGCTCTTTGAATGTCAGCGATATTGTTAAGTAATGGTGTGTTACTGGGATTTCCTTTTTGCGTATCTTTTTCTGGGTTGAGATAAGCTTCTATTTTATCTAGAAATTTTGAAATCCCTTTTGTGTTGAGGAACACGCAAGCTCTATATTGTTCGTGCACTTGGTCATTTACTACGACCTTTTCCAGCTTTGAGGAAACAAAGCGATGGTCTCTACCTCTTCCATCTTCAAAACTATCAAACGCTAAAAGGCAGTCTTTTTCAGAAATAAACTCTAAATAAACAAAATCGGTATCGGAATCCTCTCTAAATGAACTTATAGCAATACCTAGCTTATCGCGTAAAGTATTACCGTGAGTATTTCTATTTCTACTAATAGGATGTACTCGACTTCGACCTGTGCCTGGACTTGTATACGACTGGGTAGATACATACCCAGAGAGAATTATGTGTTCTAGATTTCTAGGCATTTATAAATTAAAACTGAGTCTTTTTATTATGAATGAATTTTAGAAGTGTGTTCGAAGAAACTTTTTCAGTATTATGCACAATCATTTCCTTAATCGCATCTCTGCAAGCGTTGGATACATCAGCAAAACTTAAACCAACAGCTTCTTTGGAAATGGCGTTAATTGTTTTTCCTTTTCCAAGTAAGTAGCCTTTTAATTGCACTTTAATAAGTTTAGCAATTTCTTTATCATTTGGTAGTGGATACTGTATAATGTCGTCAAAACGTCGAAATAATGCTTTGTCAAGAGATTCAGGAATATTGGTAGCCGCAATCAATAAACTATTTGATTCATCTTTTTCAATATTCATTAGGAAACTGTTCAACACCCTTTTTATTTCACCAACATCATTGCCATAGCTGCGATTTGAGCCGATTGAATCAAATTCATCAAATAAATAGACTGCTCTATGTTGATACATAGAATCAAAAATAAGTTTGAGTTTTGCTATGGACTCGCCCATATATCTACTAATCAATCCGTCCAAACGAATAATGAACAAAGGAATTTCTAAATCACCTGCAATTGCTTTAGCGGTCATTGTCTTACCGCATCCAGGTGGTCCGACTAGCATTAGTTTTCTTCGTGGTTCTAGATTGTGTTGCAAGAGTTGGTCGAATTTCTTTTGCTCAGAAAGAATACGTTCTATAGCCTCTGAAACCTCTTTTGTCAAGACCATATCTTTAGTTTTGATACGAGGTCTATAAACTTCTAGTAAATCCTTTAATTCTCTTTGGGCTTCGTTGACAGGAAGAATTCTTGTTCGTGAAACTGAATCGATATTTCGTTTGGACTTTATTTTTTCAATAAGCCCTTTCAGTTCTTCAGCAAGTTTAGTATGCCCTTTTTTAGCTTCAGCTGCTGCAATCTGCATAGCTGTGGTGTAAAAACGGGTTTCGTCCTTATCACCATAACTCTGCAATAATGCCTTTATTTTTTCTGCTGCTGCCAATTATTTTTTTAACAAATGTACTGAAATTAAATTTTTTTTATCTTTTGCGAGGATATAAATTACTCAGCTTTCACTTCCGCTTATCCCCTGCCTCTTTATCAAAAGCAATCAAATTAAACAATTCTCTCATTCGGCTACGAACACGATTGCCATAACGTTCTTCCAATTCCTCAGCATTGAGGTTGGTGGTGGCGTGGGTTTTAATCTTGTGCTTGGTCTGTAGATAAAGCTCGTATCGAGATAGAAGTACTTCGCCCATCACATTAAGATCCTTTCCGTAAAATCGTCCAGTAGGTTCAATACCCAAGTCATCAAAACAGAAAAATTTAGTATTGCCATATTCTTCAATGGTTTTGAAACCAAGATGGTTGAAACTAAAAGTTACATTGCGGCAGGGAATCATTTCATACGGACGTTGTATTGGAACGATATGTCGTAGCAATTTCATTAAACTGGTTTTTCCACAGCCAACTGGTCCAGAAAGCAGAATACCCTTATCTATATCTATTCCATAGGTTTCACAGTTGTCTTTGTCCTTGATAAAATAGGAACAGAGCTTCATTAAAATATCTCTGTCCTCATCGTGAATTCTGAATTTTTTGCCGAACAGAAGTTTGCCTTTGACATTCAGGTAAATCAAAATTTTTGGAAAGTCATAGAGAACGCTTTTTCCATCAAATTTTCCTAACGAATACTCCACGCCACCTTCGGTTATTTTAGAGGGGTTGTCCATAGTCTTTGTTTTTAGTGGTTCGCAAGTTGTCCTGTTTTTGGGACGTTTCTTTTTTGTTTGAAGTATTTTCTTCGTCAAATATTTCAGTTCTATCCATCCAATTTGCGGCTAAAGCTCGCCAATCCCGAATTGGTTTTCCATCACTTGTTTGCCATTTCCGGTCTTCGTAATGCTCGAAGAATTTTTTTCCTTCATCAGCATCAAAACCTTTTTCATTAAAAAAATCAATAACGGCCTGCCTGCCCTTTGGTTGTTTTATAGTGTTTACTTGTTTGTTATTGTTTATAGTAGATACCAATGCTTGTCCACTAATGGGACGGTTTGAGTCCACTACTTGTCCATTTGTGGGACAGTAGTGTTCCGCAAGCTGTTCTAATGTGGGATTGTACCGTCCCGTAACTGGTTCATCACTTGTCCCAATAATGGACATCTTAATTTTGCTGCCTTTGTATGGATTGTTTGAAGGGAAATAAGATAGGTAGAGCCAGGAATCCAAGTCTGCCACACATCTATGGTAGGTGGATTTTGAGCCTATTTTTGCACAACGCATTAAATCTCTACGGTTTACATAAAATTCGTCTGCAAAGCGGCTACAGTTCCATTCTTGGAACAAGGCCATATATAAACTTATATGAGTAGGATTCAGGCGGTCATCAAAAAAGAACTTTTCAAAAGCCCCATTGAGTAGCTTTATATAGTTCATCTGCTAAGAATTTTGACTGTGTTGAACACGGTTAGCATCCATCACATTCTGAATTTCTTCTGTATCATAATAAATGATTCCGCCTACTTTGGTGTAGGGTAATGTGCCATTGATGCGAAGATTTTGAAGTGTTCCGGGACTGACTTGAAGTAAGTCCATTACTTCGGAAGATTTCATATACTTTTTAAGTTTTCCTGAAGCTTGATTGGATAGAAGGTTCTTTAGGTCATCGAGCAATTCCATTTTGAATTCTCGAAGGTCGTCTGTTGTAATAATACTTACTGGCATAATAGAACGGTTTTATGGAAAGAGGCTATCGCATTGCCGTCAATTAATTTGATAGCCTCTGACCTGATTTGACTTTCGTTCTACAAATTTGAATAGCTTTAATGGATTTTATTCCCCAGTACAACCGTACTACGGTCAAAATTTAACATTTTGAATTTTGATGTGCTTTAATGGTATTTGAGGATGTTCTTGTAATAATATACCTTTAAATAGCACTAAATTTTATGGAACACTGGTGCAGAATGTAATTACCGTAGGTCAACCGTAGTACGGTCATTTTTTAACGGTTTAAAAAAGGGATGGAAGGTTAAAATTTAAAGAATTATTCCTCGCTTTTATCCATTTCTGAAAGAAGGGAAGTGGTCAATTGGTCGAGAAAAAGTGTTCGACTATTTTTCCTGTTCTTGATATCCTGAAAGGTTTTGTAGATATCCTTTGGAGCAAAGTCGAATACATCTTGTAGAATTTTGGATATTTTAATAATGCTTTGACCATTCTGTTTTGACATTCCAGCTGCACACAAAGCATATATCAGTTCTACCCAATCCGTATTTGTAAATGGCCATTCGATTTTTTCATTTGAATTTTTCAGAATTTTTTTTCCATTTAGACTGTTTTTGATTCTTTCTTGCTTTATATCCATATAATTTACAAGGGCAATAAAGGCTTTAAATTTACCCAAAAGCATATCTCTTGGGGTACAAAAGTCTGGGTCTTGGAAATAAAATTTTGACGTAGTAATGCGGTAGATTTCTAGATTGTCACGAGTGTAGTATATTTTATCAAAGTGAGTTGCTCCAGAATGCACATATTGTCCAAAATCAAGGTTATATAAAAAAAAGCGATTGAGTTTATTGATTTTCTTCTTTACAAACTTCAATTGTGCAGCCCTATCGGCTTTTGGGAATTGAATTTCAAAAGAATGAATCTCTGAGAAGTATATAAGTTTGACTAACGGTATCTGTTTGATTTTTTTAAAGAAAATTATTTCGTCATTCACACTTTCAAAATCATTTACCAAAATATCTCTTTTAAAAATACTGAGCAAATTTCTACTTAATTCAATAGAACGATAGGATTGTTCCAAAATCGATAGATTTTCGAGCTTTATCCCATCTAATTCGACGAGAAGATTTTTGCCTAATGATTCTAAATCCATTTGCAATCATAAATACGGTTAAGCCCCATCAATATGATAAGTAATTTTAGATTGGGTGGTTTAGAATTCTTTAGATTGCTAATGCTTAGGACAAGGGGAAACTAAAGAACTATTGAAAAATACTAACATATTTTTTAAAAGACCGTATTTTATTCCGTAGATATCTACGGAATGAACCGTATTTTCCTACGGCAATTGCTATAGGATTAGGAATAATGCTATTTCGATTTTTTTCGGTAGCAATTAATGAATTGTCTTCTATTTTTTACTCCTGTTTTTTTATAGATGTTAGAGGCGTGTTTAGATACCGTACTTTCTGCAATAAACAAATCTTTAGCGATTTGCTTGTAACTAACATTGCTAAGAATTGATAAGGTAACCTCTATTTCTCTTCTTGTTAAATTCTCATAAATAATTTTTGTATCAGCTGAGTTGATTGCCTGTTCTTTATTCATAGCAAATACCTCGTACATCTTGGTTTTATTTTCTAAAAAGTAAAGATGCCTATCTATCTCAATAATAGTAATGGAGTAGAAAGCTGCATTCATAACTGTAAAGGTCAACCACTGAAAATCCCCAATAAATGTCAATATAGGTAACAGGGGAATACTCGTCACACTAATTATCGATAATCTATTGCGACGTAAGATGTATTCATTTGAATTGCTTGGATTGGAAATTCTCTCGTAAAACATCCCTAGGAACACAAAGGCTAGAATCGAAATGGGTATGGTAAAAAGCAACCTTGAAGAGTCCAAGGAATAGGTAAAGAAGTATGGGACTAAAAAGAGAATGATAAAACTGCCAGAAACCAATATCGCCAAATTTCTAATGGAAGAATTATATTTTAATACTACAATATCATATTCCTTATAAAGATAATAGACAATATAAATGCATAACGCAATAGCCACCCCATACGTTATGATATACTGAAGAATTAATGGGCCAGAGAAATTTTTAGTAGGCAAGAACCCACCTGTTAGGTTATAAGCAATGAATAAAATACCCAATAACAAAAATCTTTTATAGCCACTTGAATCTTTTCGAGTTGAATAGTAGAGTGTAAACAATACAATGACCATATCTAATAATAGATAGAAGAAAGTAGTCCAATGTATTGATGTTCCAAACATATATATTCCTACTCATTACGCTCAAATTTGTTGGTTTCTAAATTTTCTGAAACATTGTTCCAAAGAAATATTTTTCCATTCATAGCAACATAAATACCTGATTTTAGAAATTGTAATGAGCTAATTGCATACCCTAAATTAAATGGGACATCTGTATTTGCAGATGACCCTAAAATGAAAGACCCAGTTAAAACAGTGGTTTTACCAAGGTTTAGTTTCCCTATATATTTTGCGGTATCTTCCATAGTGAAAGTGCCGTGTGTTATCAATATTTCAGTTACGTTGGTTTCCTTTATCTTATGCACTAACTGTTCCCTGTCATTTTCATCCATATCCAGACTGTCTTTTTTAAAGACAGTCTCAATAGTATATTCAATATCTACGTTAGCTTTTTTGAGAAAATCCGCAATAGATACATTTGTTTTTTTGATTCCCTTTATTGCCCACATAATCCAATCCTTCTATGGTTCCTCCAGTAGTTAATATTTTAATCATTTAAAAATATTTTTAATAATTAGTAAAACTAAAAGTCTTAGATTTTTAAATTGTATGACTTTTCTATTGTTCATTGATTCTAAGCTATCTTAAGAATCTCATTTACCTATCTTTACTGTATATTGTTAATGCAATGAACAGACTCTGAATAAAGTCATATAAAATCAATAGTAATTTAAAATCCTGCTTACTTTCTTCAAATTTTCTTTTTTCTGTACTTCGAGAATATCTTTGCCGTAGAAAGTACAAAAGATATCGTTTTTTAAAAATGCTAGATTTAATTGGTGCCGTTCCAAGTCCGAAGATTTGATGTCACAAAATATTTCCCACTCTCGACGTAGCAAGAGCTTTCTGTAAAAGAAATCAGGGGTGGCAATATGAAACAAATCAGCATCACATAGTATTTTAGCTAAATTAGATTCTGGGCTTTGTGACATTTTGGTAGCCTCAATACAGTCTAAAATGGCTTCTATGGTAGTTTGTTCAAGCTCGTAGGAAATTAGAAATACAGTTGCTATTTTTTTACTGACGTCCTTGTGCTCTTTGTAGGTCTCTGAAAATCCGATATCGTGAAACCAAGCCGCTATTTCTAGAATAAAAAGTTCCTTCTTTGAGACTTTAAGTTGTTTTCCTAAAAATTTTATATTAGCAATAACTTCTTTAGTGTGTTCCAAATCATGAAAAGGGAATTCAGCACAACGACTTTGCATAAGTATAGATGTGCAATGCTTTTGAATTAGTTTTATTGAAAGTTGGGTGGTTTCCACAAATGGGTTAGTTGTTCTTAATCAAATATTGATAATCTTTAAAAGATATTTGACCTTCAAAAAACTTAATGGATTTTGCAATAACTTCCTTGGCACTTGCATCAGAACAGCCCATACCTAGTGCATATTTGTAGATTAACTTTGCTTCGGGTTCATTAATTTCGTGGTCGGCATATATCATTTTAAACAAATCGTATATATGTTCCAATCGCTCTTCTTTATGATGTAAGGCACTCATAGGATATTTACTAGGATTTTTGATGACCTCTTCATAGTGTGCTTTATCAATATCAAGTTTGATTGCAAACTTTCTTAGTAAAATTTCTTCTTTTGGATTAATTTCTCCATCAATAGCTGCAATATTGGTAATCGCGGCAAAGTGAATGATGTTGCTTTTTTGAATTCCTGATTCGAATAAATCGGATATCGACATTTTTTTAAATTTTATCTGTTTTTAAGTTGTTATTTTTAGCATTAGATACTTTTAAAGCCTCTTTTTTCTTGAAGGAAATAATACCTAACGCTACCTTGAAGTTGATGGTTTTTTCATCATTTTCTGTGGGTTTGTTATACTGTAAGGCCATAATTTATAGTGTTTTTTCTAATACTATATCCAGACCTAGATACTGTAATAATTTTTGTTTATTTATGATTCGGATGGCCTGCCTGTCTGCTGAAATAAGCTCTTGGTCTTTAAAGAACTTCAGGCTTCTACCCAAGCTTTCTCGTGAGGTACCAATGCAATTTGCTAAATCTTCTCGAGAAAGGTCGACACCGGTAATATCAGCGTCGAATCGTTCAAAACGCTCCTCTAATACCAATAAGAAAATAGCTAGGCGTGTATTTTGGTCCTTTTGAGCAAGAACAGCAACAATATTGGCCAATACACCAAATTCGTGACTAATATTCTTAATAACAGCATCCTTTAGTTTGGGAATGTCACTAAGCAATTGTAAGAAGTTACTTTTGGAAATAAAACTCACCTCTAAATCCTCTAACGCCTCGCAAGAATCCTGATACCGTTCTTCGCCCAGTAAAGCGTGATACCCTAGAACATCATTAGGGGTGTAGATATAAAATATTTGCTCTTCCCCATTAAAACCTCTTTTAGATTTTTTGGCTCTGCCTTTTTTTAGTTGAAAAATACCAGTAGGGATGCCATCTTCATAAAAGAGCATACTTCCTTTTTTAATGTATAGGTCTTCCATAAAATAAGCAATGTGCGCTTCTTCATTAACATCTAACCCTTCCAAGACTAAATGGCTTTGAAAATCAAACTTCTTTTGATAATCAACCATAACAAATATTTTAAACAAATATAACAAATATATTTTGTAAATGTAACATTTGTTATATATGTTTGCAGCTTTAATTTTCTATGAAGTTTCTTTTATCCATATCATTATTACTTTTTATCTTAATTCCAAAGATATCCGTTAGTGCAATCATGGATGATGCCTCTTCTGAAGCTACAATAAATGAAGATGAGTTTCTGTGGTTGGAAGAGCAACAAGAAATCGAAACTGTAACTGATTTAACTGATGGTTTTCCCAAAAAAACTAGCGGATTTTCTGGTGGATTTTCTATTCTACAAAAACCATTGACTGCCCTAGCCTCACCAACTATTAATAGTGCTAGTCAACACATTCATTGTAGTTGGATTTTTATCTCAAAAACCCCACGTTATATTCAGTTTTGCTGCCTCAAGTTAGACTGTTAAACCATTCTTATAGCTCCTAAATCTATAAAGTAGCTAACCTCCTCTATTATTTTATTATAAATCCGCTGCTTAATAGGCTCTAAAATGCTGTTTTTGCATTGAGAAATGAAAGTAATATTACACCTAACAATACATATTTATGTTTCAATGAAAATAGCATCAAAATTTCACGAAGAAAAAACAATAGAACATTTAATTCATCATTTACCCTCTCAACTTACCCTTAAAGATTTTGTACATCATAACTCCCTTCATAATTTTCAGGACAAGGAGTTCTTTGAAGGTATTTTTAGTGCCTCCAAAATCTTTGGGATTCAAGTAACATTTAATATCAACGAGTATCGAAAATTACATAGGCAAGGAAGAATTAGACTTGAGATTATTAATCAAGTCATTAAAAACAAAAAAGGAGCATTTCAGGTAGAAGAGTTCAAACATAAAATGCTGGAGCATTCATATAAGCATACTTATAATCCACGAATTGGAAAACTTAGAGCTAATTGGAAAAAACAATACAAGATTGATCTTGAGAATCTTGTTCAACCGATATTGTTTAGAATTATAGGAAGTTACCTTGATCAGGGTATTGCCATATGGCATTTTCCATTTGAAGACAAAGGGCTTATTAATGCTTTAAAAATTATAGAGGAAAAAAGTCTAACGAGTTTTTTCAAAACAAATAAGGCAAAACGTCTTTTGCTTTCTGATGATTTGAGTATTGAAAAATTACTTAATGTTCTGGTAAGTAAAAAATCTTATTATGAAAACTATTTGTTTGACCAACAGTTCTCCCATAAAGGATGGAGTGGATTGGTAAGCGCAATTGAAGGAACACCAGAAACTTTGTTTTATAGAAAAAAAGTGCATTTAAAGGATTTTATCTTATTGGAACTCCTTCTTGAGTATGACGCTCTTGAAAAAACGTTAGGTAGCAATTGGAAACCACTTGCAGCTGATTATCAAGTTGAAGCAGAAGATTATTTTGCTCCAGTAGTTTTTGGAGAAATGGAAGAAGTCTTGCAATTATGGCAGGAAGCATTTGAATGGGATTATTATGACGAAGTACTTGCAGGAGTTCGTGAATTAGCCAAGTCTAAACCTAAAATACCAAATATAGAACCTAGCTTTCAAGCCATGTTTTGCGTGGATGATAGAGAATGTTCACTTAGAAGACATTTAGAATATATTGACCCAAAGTGTGAAACATTAGGCGCTCCAGGATTTTATGGTGCAGCCATCTATTTTCAGCCATATAAGGCACAATTCTATGAAAAAAATTGTCCAGTAGCATTAACACCTAAGCATCTTATTAAAGAAATTGAAATTTCGAAAGAGAGAGACCACGAAGTGATTCACTCTAAAAATTCACATACATTCTTCAAAGGTTTTTTATACTCAATGTCACTAGGTTTATGGGCTGGATATAGGTTGTTTAGAGATCTATTAAACCCAAAAATGCAGCCGGATATAGCAGACGCTTTCTCACATATGGATGTAAAAGGAAAATTGTTAATTGAGAACCAAGACCCTAGTC
>Ga0256845_1001952_pt1 | contig 15667 bp, 12 predicted proteins | sample RiftiametaG_FD_189101 | JGI IMG/M metagenome (GOLD analysis project Ga0256845, IMG submission 189101) | Tube worm associated microbial communities from hydrothermal vent at the East Pacific Rise, Pacific Ocean - Riftia | ecosystem: Host-associated > Annelida > Integument > Unclassified ...
CGAGTATAAATATACACAGAGTTGGGGCATCGACTCTTAAGTGAGACATCGTAAGACCTGTTTTTTCAGGCTAGTGTTGTTTGAGCTTAGAATCCCCTGCCTTTAGGCATGGGGAGTATGTCAAAATTCTCTCTACTATTTTTCTATCTATATTATCTATATCGCTATCTATAATAAGTTTATAATGTTTACGAAATTCATTGCTTATTAACCGTTTTATCTTCTCAAGGCTTTTGTCAAAATTTTTCTCTTTGACATCTTTAAAAGAGATATAGATAATAGGGTATCTGTTAAAATGCTTCATTGCATCTAGGTTTTGAGAGATATTTAGCCCATCAAAGAGCTTCTTGTTATTAGTTTCCACATTGAAAAAATAGTTTAACATACTAAGATTTAGTGTTTTACCAAATCTGCGTGGACGAGGTAACAAAATAACCTCTGCACTAGCATCTATAATCTCACTAATAAACTCTGTTTTGTCTATTAAAAATGGTTTTCTATAATTGATTTAAAATCACTCTTTCCTATTGGTAGTTTTCTCATTTTCTGCTCTTTGGATGTTTTTTATTATTATAGCAGAGCAACAGCATATAGACAAGAGTCTGAATTTCGCCTCTCCCCTTGTGCTTTGCACTCTCTTTGAGAAATCAAAGATTAAGGAAGAGGATTTAGAGAAAATTTTTCGCTAAAATCTCACTATAGCGTCTCAACAACCCACTCAATTACCTTGTTAGCCAATCTCCGTCCATATCTACTAGACCTCTTATCATTGACCAAAACAACCACTACATACTTTCTACCAGAGTAACCCTCAACATAACCTGCTATATTGGCAACTCTTCTTATCGTTCCTGTCTTCATCCATGCTCTACCGTGAACAGGGCTGTATTTGAATCGTCTCCTAATAGTACCATCAACTCCTGCTATAGATAGAGTATTCATCCAGCGTTGACCATAATTCATAGCACCATGCTCAAGTAGATTGGCTAGAGATTGTGCTGTAAGCCTAGACTCTCTGGATAGTCCTGAACCATTGGCTATATAGGTTGTTCCTGCTTCTAAAATATTGTATCTGTTCAATATTCTCTCTATAGCTTTTCTACTTTTATATGGTGTGCTTGGCTCTGCATATTGAGTCGTACCGAGTGTCAACATTAGCTGTCTAGCCATTAGATTATCACTTTTTTTAGCGATAATAGAGATAACATCCTCTAATCTATCAGAGTTATGTGAAAAGATATAAGTTGCTTTTTTAGGAACTTTTTTCATCTTCAAAGCACCTTTGAAATTTACTCCTCTATTTTTTAACTCATTTTTTAGGGCATAAAAAAATGCTCGATATGGTCTACCTACAACTTTACATATGGTTCGTTTACCACATTTTTTTGATAGTTTTCCACTTAGTGTAATAGTCGAACGACCAGAGTTATCTGTTTTGATTCTAACTCTAGGCCATGAGCGACCTCTACGACATGAGCCATTTACAATTCGTAACTTATTTATAACTCTATAGCTCTGGTCTGGAACATCCTTGTTAATTCTAACCTTTCGACCCTTTGTAGTGACACAGATTGTACTTTTTCGTTTGTTAAACATAAGTGCATCAGGCATAGCGTTATATGGACTATACTTGTGATTATCAAAACCAGAGTTATTTCTATTTGGTATATCAAAAATAGTTCTATCTATTACAATATTACCCAAAATCTTTCTAATACCTGCATTTTTGATTTGAGATACTATAGGAGCTATATCAGATGTCTTTAGAGTCGGGTCTCCAGAGGCTTTGACATACAAATCACCTTTTAGAACTCCATTTCTAATATATCCTGTGTAGTAAAATTTTGTCTCCCACCGATAATCATAACCTAACTCAAGCAACCCTGAATAGATAGTAAGAAGCTTAATCACTGAAGCAGGAGCCCTTTTTCTGTGAGAATTCCAAGATACAAATGGTGTATCAGCTCCCACCTCTTGTATATGAATACTATAACTATCTTTGTTTAGTTTAATAGATTGTAATTTTAATTGCAAGTCATTGGGAATCGAACCCTCAGCAAAAACCTCAAATGTCAACAGTATTGTGAGAAGAAATATATTTATTAGTCCCATCAAATCCCCTTAATCTAAAATATTTTCTTAATCATACTTCCTAACCATGAAATAATTGTGAATAGAAGATAGACCACAAGAGTAAATATGATAGGATGTATCAAACCTAAACCAAACCCTCCACCAGATACAGCTGTTAGATGTGCTAATGGGTGGTCAATCCACTCTTGAAAATGATAGCTTATAGCCAAAATAAAAAAAAGTCCTATAAATTCAACAATTCGTTTTTTCATAAAAAATACCTCGTATAATAAATGTAATATTTTTTATAATAGTCTAAAAGTGCTTTAAACTTTAAAATAATTGATAAAATATAAAATTTAATTATAGAGAGTGGTGCTTTTAAGACCACCAGACTCTATTTGGCATTTTTCTTGTCTCTAGCTATTCTTCGTCTATCTACTGGGTCGAGAGCCTTTTTACGAATCCTAACACTCATAGGTGTAATCTCAATCAACTCATCATCCTCAATCCACTCCATAGCACCCTCTAGTGTAATAGCCCTAGGAGTTACAAGTTTAATAGCATCATCAGCACCACTTGTTCTCATATTGGTAAGCTGTTTACCTTTGAGAGGATTGACCTCCAAATCTCCAGGTCTTGATGATTCGCCAATTACCATACCATTATATACTTTGTCTTGTGGTCTGATAAACATAACTCCTCTAGCTTGTAGATTGAATATAGAGAATGCAACAGCTTCACCCTTGTCCATAGAGACCAAAGCACCAGGAGTTCTGCTCTCAACTGTTCCAGAGTAGGGTCTATACTCCAAGTATGAGTGGTTCATAACCCCTTCACCTTTTGTATCTGTCAAAAACTCTGACCTAAAACCAATAAGCCCTCTAGCTGGAATTTCAAACTCCAATCTTACTGTACCATCAGGCATCGGAGTTAATGAGGTCATTTCAGCTTTTCTCTTGCCTAGTTTCTCAATTGCAACTCCTTGAAACTCCGAAGGAACATCAACAACGAGATGTTCAAATGGCTCCATCTTTACCCCATTTTCAATCTTAGTTACAACCTCTGGTCGAGCTAGAAGAAATTCAAACCCCTCTCTTCTCATATTTTCAGCTAGAATTCCTATCTGTAACTCACCTCGTCCAGAGACTTTGAATGAGGCATCACCTGTTGGCTCCATACGCATAGCAATATTGGTCTCCATCTCTTTTTCAAGTCTAGCTCTTATCTTGTTTGATGTGACATGTTTACCCTCTGTACCAGCCAAAGGCCCATCATTTACAGACATAATAACTGATAGTGTTGGCTCCTCTACATGCATTGGGTCAAGTGGAACAGGATTTTTTACATCACAGACAGAGTCACCTACATCAATATCGTTAAATCCTGCAATAGCAACAATATCACCAGCCTCAGCCTCGGCAATCTCCATTCTATCTAACCCTTTGAATCCAATTAGTTTAGAGATACGGCTTTTGGTCTTCTCTCCAGAGGCTTTGACCAAAATATACTCATCACCCTTTTTTACTCTACCATTAAAGATTCGAGTAATACCAATTCTACCTACAAAATTATCTGAAGCTAGTGTGAAGACTTGTGCTTGTGTGTCATTCTCTGCTAAACCTTTCGGTGATGGGACTTTTTCGATAATTGCATTAAACAGTGGAGTCATATTTTCATTTGCATCTTCCATCTCCCATTTGGCGTAACCATCTCTAGCAGCAGCATAAAGCACAGGAAATTCAAGCTGTTCATCATCGGCATCAAGTGCTACAAGTAGGTCAAACACCTCATCCATAACTCTATCAGGTTCAGCTCCATCTTTATCTATCTTGTTGATTACAACCACAGGAATAAGACCAAGCTCTATCGCCTTTTTCAAGACAAATTTAGTCTGAGGCATAACACCCTCTTGGGCATCAACAAGCAGAAGTACACCATCTACCATCTTCAAAACTCGCTCAACCTCACCACCAAAATCAGCGTGACCAGGAGTGTCTATAATGTTTATTTTATAATCTCCATAGGTAATAGCTGTGTTTTTAGAGAGAATTGTGATTCCTCTCTCTTTCTCAATCTCATTTGAGTCCATAGCTCTCTCTTGTACCTCTTGATGCTCGGCATATGTTCCACTCTGTTGAAGAAGTTGGTCAACAAGTGTCGTCTTACCGTGGTCAACATGGGCGATAACAGCAATATTTTTGATTTTTTGCATTAATGGTTTCCTATACTATAATAAATTGGGGAATTATATCAAAAAGAGATTAGTATAATATTTTAGTTATAATACCAAATATAACCAATCGGAGAAAAATATGGAAATAACCCTAATGCACCACACCCCTTTGGAGGTTTGCGCACATGCTATTAGAACATGTTGGCAGAGCTTTGAGAGGAGTGATAATGGAGGAGAAAAAGACAAAGCTCTAATAGATAGAGTTGGTAACAAATTTAAACATGGCTCTACGCTAGAGCATCTTGTCTATACATTTTATATAGAAGAAGTATCTCGTGCATTACTCCAAGAGTTAGCTAGACACAGAATAGCTAGTCTTAGTGTAAAGAGTACCAGATACACACTAAAAGAGCTAAAATTAGCTAAACCATTTGCAGAGGATGACTATAGTGGTGCAGAGAAATTTATTGTATTGACAGGTAACAGCATGGTCGATAGAGCATCTATTATTGCTCTAAATAACCTCCAAGAGATTCTAAAAAGAGGAGTATCCAATGATATTGCGAAGTTTTGTCTACCTGAGAGTTACAAAACGGAATTAACATGGACAATAAACGCTAGAAGTCTACAAAATTTTATTGAATTAAGGTCTAATAAAAGTGCTTTATGGGAGATTAGAGAGTTAGCAAACGCAATCTATTTAGCTCTTCCAGATGAACATCAATACCTGTTTAAGATAGACAATTAAAAATATATTCAAATTATTTTAAACATATCTATAGTGTTTAAAAATATAATTAATGGTATTTTGAACTATTTTTTATATTTCTATAATTAAAATATGTTATACTTATGCAAATCAAAAAACACAAGGAGATTAAGTTATGAAATTAAAAAGTTCAATCATTGCTATTATTGCGTTAAGCAGTATGAGTTTTGCGGGTGGAGATATTGGTGGTGCTACTACTTTTGAAAATTCAGATTATGTTGAGGCAGAGGTTCAGGCGATAGAACCAGTAGTTTCTCAACCTGAAGAGGTAGTAGTTCAACAAAAAGAAGAGGTAGATAGAGGGGCAACAACAACAACAGAAGTAGCAAAGGTAAAAAAAGAGGAGCCTAAAATAGAGGCTTCAACAGCACCTGGTGCGTTCTACCTAGGTGCAGCAATATCCGCAATGGCTACAAGACTTGATGATAGAGCAAATATTATGTCTGATGAGAAGCATCAAGATAGACAAACAGGTATCACTCTTGTCGCTGGTTATGATTTTATGGACTATCTAGGTGCAGAGCTTAGAGCTGCTATGTCTGTGGACGGTGCAAATAGAAACAATGATGACATGCAACAGTTTGGTCTATATCTAAAACCACAATATCCTGTGTTAGATAATATGAATGTATATGGTCTCCTAGGATACTCTATGATTAATATGTCAGATGATTGGGACGGGGTAAATGATATATATGATGGAGATAATGATGGATTCTCATTTGGTCTAGGTCTTGACTATGGAGTAACAGAAAACATCTCTGTATTTACAGACTATGTTAACTACCTTAGAAACTATGGAGCTACAAACTCTCAATGGGGTGCAAACCTTGGACTTAAGTATAACTTCTAGTGCTATACTTAAAAAAATATTAAGCCTTTTAGGCTTAATATACTCTTTTTGCTATATTTAAAATATCTCTAAAAATTTAGTTTCATTGAGTTTTTAAAAATATTTTAAAAACTAACAGGGGAATTATCTTGAGAACTATTATACTACTAACAATACTTTACTCATCATTATGGTCTACACTACTTGACCAACAGCTACAATCAAACCTACAGTATGAGGAACAGAGAGTTAAATCACTCTATGATATGAACTCTAACCATTCACTTTGGATTGGACATGCCAAAAATTTTCATACACTAATGGATGCAATTAGAAATCCATACTACAACTACAAAGATAAGAGATTCTCTATGGATATAATAGAGCAGTACTCACACCTACTACAGAACAACATGGATGTTAACCAAAATAGTCAAGAGTTAGCAGAGCTTGATATAGCTCTTACAAAAAGTTACATAGCTCTTGCAAAATTTATTGTAAAGAGTGATATAGATTGGGATTTGGTAGCATCAAAACTAGCTAGACTCAAAGAGGAGAAGGACATTAAAGCAAAGTGGGAGATGGTAATCAAAGATGAGCCGTCAATCTCAAAACTTTTTAATGCTATAGTAGCAGAGGATATAGATAACTTTTTCAAATCACTAACTCCACTAGAGAAGAGACACAGAGACCTTATTGATTCACTACAGAGATATAGAGGTATGCAGGATATGGCTAAAATCCCTTATAGTAAAGATTTTAATGGTTTTAAATTTGGAGATATAGATGACAAGATTTTAAAAATCAAAGAGAGATTGGCTATAGAGGGTGATTTCCCTAAAAAAGCTGTATATAATGAGTATTTTAACAAAGAGCTAATGGATGCTATGCAGAGCTACAAAAGTCGCTACAATTTGGAACAGAATAACCTTATAGACAAGATAATGATATACTATATGAACAAACCTATTCATCTAAATATACAGAGTATTATTGATAACCTAGATAAACTAAAGGTATTTCCAAATAAATTTCCAAATGAGTATATTTTGATTAACATACCTGATTTTACAATGGACTACTACAAAGATGGTATCTCTATTTTACATATGAATGCTGTCATAGGGAGAGACAAGAGACCAACTCCTCTATTCTCTAGCTCTATGACACATATTGTACTAAATCCAACTTGGAATATCCCAGAAAATTTAGTTAGAAGAGATTTGATTCCTACTCTAATGAAAGAGCCAAACTATATGGAGGAGCATAATATAAAAGTCTATAATGGATGGAAAGATAAGAAAGGTATAAAAAACTTCGATATAACAAAACTATTTCCATACCAAGATGAGAGCAAAGGACATATCCCATATAGATTTGTTCAACTTCCAGGAGATGATAATGCCCTAGGACGCATCAAATTTATGTTTCCAAACAAATACTCTGTCTACCTTCATGATACAGATAACAAAACTCTATTTGCTCGTAGATACCGCGTATATAGCTCAGGGTGTATGCGTATCCAAAAACCTTTTGAACTCTTAGAGGTTATCAAGTCTCGTCTAAAAAAGGCTGATATAAAACAGATACCGAAACTAAGAGAGTCACTCAAAACAGCTACCATGAGGTTTACCCACCCTCTCGCTGTACAGACAGCATACTTTACTGTATTTAAACGAAATGGCTTAACATATTTTAGAAAAGACATCTATGGATATGATAAATTTATACGAGAATCAACTACAACCCCCCCTATAGCCCAAGAGCTTTAATCTCCATAGCATGGAGTTAGACTCCAACTCCATGCTATGCTATGGCCTCTCTCTTCTACGATTTAATCTCAATCTCTGTGCATGTGTAATTGCTACAGCCATAGCATCTGTAATATCCAAAGGTTTTATATCTTTTTTTATACTTAAAAGTCTCTTAACCATAAAAGCTACTTGCTCTTTTGTTGCTTTTCCATTTCCTGTTATAGCTTTTTTAACCTGTAGAGGTGTATACTCCTCATAATCTCCAACAGATAAAACTATTTTCAGGCACAAAGCCCCACGAAACTGTGCCAATTTAAGTACTGTTTTGGGATTATGTGCAAAAAATATATCCTCTATAGCTACTTCATCTACCAAAAATTTCTCTAAAATTACATCCAAACTTTTATCTAACTCTAATATTTGCTCTTTTAAAATATTTTTTTTGAATTTAAGCAAACCAGCCTCAAGCAGGGTATACTTCTCACCCTCTAATTCTAGTATACAATAACCTAAATTCCGTGTTCCAGGGTCAATTCCTAATATTTTCATTCACATCTTTATTCACATGTGAATAAACTATCCACATCGTTTTTAAACCCGTATTTTAGCCAACTTTAGATAAAATTTATCAAAATTATTCACATTAAGAAATGAGAAATATATGAGTATAGGGAACAAAGTATTAAAAAAACTTCAGCAAGAGATAAGTAATCAAGAGTGGGAGAGGTATATTAAGCCACTAAACTATGATGTTAAAGGCTCAAAAAGTGATATTGCTCAATTTTATGCCCCCAATATACTTATGGCAAGATGGATAAAAACAAAATATAAAAAAAAGATTGCACACCTATTTGAGCTAGAGAATGGAATCAAACCAGAAGTTATTATATCTATACTCTCTCAACCAAATGAGAGAAAAACAGTAACAAATAAAAATAGAATAAAAGAGAATAAATCCCAAAGCAAAAGTACCATACTTAACCCCTCATTTACATTTGAGAGCTTTATTGTAGGTGACTCTAACCAGTTTGCTTACACAACAGCTAAAAGCGTCTCAGAGAAGCTTGGAGCGTTATATAATCCACTATTTCTATATGGTGGTGCAGGATTAGGCAAGACTCATCTAATGCAAGCTATTGGAAATCATCAAATCTCTTTGGGAAAAAGGGTCATATATACGACTTTTGAGCAGTTTATGAATAAATTTACCACACATCTGCGTTCTCAAACAATGGATAGATTTAGAGAGCATTTTAGAGAGTGTGATATTTTGCTTATTGATGATATTCAATTTTTGAGTAGAAAGGAGCAAACCCAAGAGGAGTTTTTTCACACCTTTAATGAACTACATCAAGCAAAAAAACAGATTATAATCACATCGGATAAACAGCCTAGCAAAATAGCAGGTCTAGTTGATAGACTAAAGACTCGATTTGAGTGGGGGCTAATGGCTGATATTCAACCACCTGGATTAGAGACAAAAATAGCTATTATTCAAAAGAAATGTGAGATAGATGGTATAAATCTAAATCAGGATATTATTAATTTTATTGCCTCAAATATGGGTTATAATATCCGAGAGATAGAGGGAGTAATAATCAAACTAAATGCTTACAGTGGATTAATGAATCAAAAACTAACTTTGGATTTCGCGAAAAATGTTATACATGACCAACTAGAGGAGGAGGAGAAAAACATCTCTATAGATGATATTGTAAAAGAGGTATCCAAAGAGCAAAATGTAAAAATAGCTGATATAAAATCCAAAAAAAGAAAAAAAGATATAGTAAAAGCTAGACGAATATCAATCTATCTAGCTAGAAATCTAACTCCAAACTCTATGCCTCAAATTGCTGTCTATTTTGGGATGCGAGATCACACGGCAGTTAGCCATGCAATGAGGAAGATAAAAGAGTTAATAAATGAGGATGAGGACTTCACTTTACTACTTGAGGAGCTTTCAAATAGGATAAAATCCAAAACTTCTAAAAAAGATTAAAAAAAGTAGCTATTCACATGTGAATAAAGTTATTCACATCATGCTTCTATTCACATGATGTGAATAACTTCTGCTATTTTAGCTCTAAGTTATTCACAATCTGTGAATAAACCTGTGAATAGTATGTGAATAGTGAGTGAATAACTTTTTAAGAAAAGTGAAAAAAAAGGGTAAAATTATACAGAATATAACAGAAAAAAACATATGTGAAAAAAAAAGCCATTTTAGAGTCGTTTTAGAGCCATTTTTGAAAAAGTTTCAAAAAAAAATGTGAATAAATATAGGTAAAATGTGAATAACATGTGAATAACTTGTGAATAACTTTTGCTTCTAAATCCCACAAAATAGGAATAGTTAAAAGTTATTCACCTTATTCACAGGGTACTACTACTACTACTACTTATATAAAAAAAAAAAGAGAGTGAAAAAAAAATGAAAATTATCGTTACAAAACAGCTAATTGAGTCAATTTTAATAAACTTGCAACCTTTTCTTGAAAAAAAAGATGCTAGTCAAATAACAGCTCATATTTTTCTAGAAGCAGAAAACAATAGTTGCATTATAAAAGCAACAGATTCAGAGATAGGACTTCTAATAAAAACAGATAATATAATTATCGAAGAGGAGGGAACAATAACAGCTAATGGCAAAAAGCTATTGGATATTATTCGAATACTAAAAGATACAGATATTATTTTAGAAAAAATAGATGACAATTTATATATCCAACAGAATAAATCAAAATTTAGATTGCCTATTTTTAATTTTGAAAATTTTCCATCGTTTCCTAATATTAAAAATAAATCTCAAATCTCATTAGACTCTATTAATCTAATAAACGCGTTTAAAAGCATATCATCATCCATAGACAGCAATAATCCAAAGTATGAGTTAAATGGAGCTCTTTTAAATATCAAAAATGACAGAACTGAAATAGTCGGTACAGATACTAGAAGACTCTCTGTTGTTACAATCAAAAATAGCAGTGAAAAGCAATTATCACTAATAATTCCTAAAAAAGCTATAATTGAAATTCAAAAACTTTTTGTAGAGAGAATTAATATATATTACGATGAGACAAATTTAATAATAAATAACAGCAACTATTATCTATTTTCCAAACTCATAAATGGACAATTTCCAAATTATGAGAGAATCATTCCAAGTCAGAGTAGATACAGAGTAACTCTTCCAAAAAAAAAGATGCTAAATTCGATAAAAATGATAACGACTATATCACAAGAGATAAAAATTATTTTTACAAAAGAGTCGATATTATTTGAATCCTTAGCTACAGATAATATCGAAGCAAAAACAGAACTTCTTACTCCTACAGGATTAGATGATGATTTTGAGATAAATGTGAATAGTAGATTTCTTTTGGATTTTATATCCCAAATAGATGGAGATAGATTTGAAATTGCACTAAATGAACCTACATTACCATTTGTTTTAAAGGATAAACAATTTATAACCGTTATAATGCCAATAATTGTTTAACTTAGGAATTATAGATGTCAACTAAATATATATTTGTAACAGGAGGGGTACTAAGCTCTCTTGGAAAAGGTATTACAGCTGCGAGTATAGGAACTCTACTGAAACACTCTGGATTTAGAGTAGGTATTTTGAAATTAGACCCATATATCAATGTCGACCCAGGTACAATGTCTCCTCTTGAACATGGAGAGGTTTTTGTAACAAAAGATGGAGCTGAGACAGATTTGGATTTAGGTCACTATGAGAGATTTCTAAATAACAATCTAACCCAAAATAACAACTTTACTACAGGACAGATTTATAAAACGGTTATTGAGAATGAGAGAGAGGGTAAATACCTCGGTAAGACTATTCAGATAGTACCACATATCACAAATGAGATAAAAGAGAGGATAATCCTAGCAGGAAAAACAAAGGATATACTCATAGTCGAATTAGGTGGCACTACAGGGGATATGGAAGGAATGCCTTTTTTAGAAGCTATTCGCCAAATTAAACATGAATTTGGAAAATCTCATGTGATGAATGTACATGTAACACTTCTTCCCTATATTCGCATGGCAGGAGAGTTAAAGACAAAACCTACTCAACACTCAGTTATGGAGCTAAGACGAATAGGAATTGCACCTCATATGCTTATACTAAGAGCCGAAGAGAGAATTCCAACAGAGATAAAACAGAAAATTGCTTTTACTTGTGATGTTGAAGAGGAGTCTGTCATAGAGGCTGTAGATGCTCCTACAATATATCAAGTACCTCTAAATTTTATGGTTCAAGATATACTAAAACCAATTGCAAAACAACTTCAACTCGGAGAACTAAAACCAAATATGCAAATTTGGTCAAATTTGGTTCATAAGATAATTAAACCTCAAAAAAAGACAACTATCGCATTTGTCGGTAAATATCTTGATTTAAAAGAGTCATACAAATCTCTAACAGAGGCTCTAATACATGCAGGAGCCAATTTAGACACCGAAGTAGACATAAAGTGGGTAGACTCTGAAAAAGTTGAAAACAACGGAGCTAGACAGTATCTCGTTAACTGTGATGGTGTATTAGTAGCAGGTGGATTTGGTGAAAGAGGAATAGAGGGAAAAATAGAGACTATCAAATATGCTAGAGAAAACAAAATTCCTTTTCTCGGTATATGCTTAGGGATGCAACTCGCTATGATAGAGTTTGCTAGAAATGTACTTGGTCTAAAAGATGCAACTTCTGTAGAGCATAACCAAAATACAAAAGAGCCTATAATCTTTCTCATAGATGAATTTATTGATGCAACAGGAGCTAAACAGCTAAGAACTACAACTTCGCCATTAGGTGGAACTATGCGTCTAGGAGAATATGAGTGCAATACCAAAGAAAATTCAAATCTAAAAAAAGCATATGGAGGAGCATCTACAATATTCGAGAGACATAGACACAGGTATGAAGCAAATCCAACCTATAGGGAAGCTTTGGAGCTTAATGGCATGGAGATTACAGGAGAATCCAATGGACTTATAGAGGCTGTAGAGGTAAAAGAGCATCCTTGGTTTTTGGGTGTACAGTTCCATCCAGAGTTTACATCACGATTACAAAATCCAAATCCATCAATTTTAGCTTTTGTAAAAACAGCTTTAAATCATAAAACATGATTTATCAAAATATAACTCCAAACCAAATAGAACAAAAATTAAAACAGAGATTTGCTAAAGAGGGTTTTCTCTCTTTGGTAAATTTACCACACCCTTCAACATTCAAAGATATGGACAGAGCTACAAAAAGAGTTGTACAAGCTATAAGCAATAACGAAAAAATAGTGCTAATAGGAGACTATGACGTAGATGGAGTAGTCTCTACAACGCTTATAAGGCTTTTTTTTTCTGAGATAGGAGTAAGGTTAGGATGGGTGATTCCTAACCGTTTTAGGCATGGTTACGGGCTTTCTACGGCTATTGTTGAAAATATTCGTGAATATGATTTGGCAATAACTGTCGATAATGGCATATCTGCAATAGAATCTGCTCTATTATGTCAAAAATATAATATCGACTTGATTATTACAGACCATCATCTTTTACCAAAAAAATTGCCTATTGCTTATGCTATAATAAACCAAAAACAGAAAGATTGTTCTTTTCCTTATGACGAAATATGTGGAGCTCAAATCGCTTGGTATCTCATCTCTTCTCTAAAAAAAGCTCTAAATGTAAATGTTGATACAAAATCTTATATAGAATTAGTCTCTATAGCGATTATTGCTGACATGATGCCTCTAAAGCATATAAATAGAGCTATGGTATTAGCAGGACTTCAACTTCTAAACAGGTCTAAACTTCCCGCAATAAAGGCTTTTAAAGAGAGATTGGATAAAACACTATTTAATGCAGAAGATATAGGTTTTCAAATAGCTCCTATACTTAATAGTGCTGGACGAATGAATGATGCAAAGTGGTCTGTAGAGTTTCTAATGAGCAGAAACATATATGATGCTCGAATTCGTCTTGATAGATTAATAGATTTCAATAATAGCAGAAAAGAGACTGAACAAAGAATTACTCAAGATGCTCTGAGCCAAGTAGACCCAAATGACAAAGTAATTGTAGTTACTGGAGAGAAGTGGCATGAGGGTGTAGTAGGTATTGTTGCTGCTCGTGTAGGTAGAATTTATGAAAAACCAACAATTGTTCTAACAAAAAGTAAAAAAGGTGACCTAAAAGGTAGTGGTAGAAGCTTTGGTGAGTGTAATCTTTTTAAAATTACTCAAGGGTGCAGAGAGTTACTCAATAAGTTCGGTGGACATCATGCAGCTATAGGTTTAGCTCTTCCTACAGAGAATTTAGAGTTGTTTAAAAGAAAACTCCAAAAAAACTACTTAGCTGAAAATTATAGTGAAGAGACTATAGACCCTGACATACTAGGTGAGTTAAGTTTTTCTGATATAGATTTTAATACTCTAAATATAATAAAACAGTTCGAACCTTATGGTCAAGAGAATAGTCGTCCAAAGTTTATTACTTATAATGTTCTAATTGAAGATGTTACCAATATGGGAAAAGATAATGAACATAGAAGATTCTCACTATCTCATGATAACAGAATCCTACAAGCCGTATTATTCAAGACAAAAGAGAGATTTTATATAGGTCAAAGAGTTACTCTCATTTATGGAATTAATGAGAATCATTTTAATGGGAGAACTACTCTACAGCTTATGATAGATAAGCTTATAATAAACATAAATCAATATTATAACTTATAAAATATATTAATTAAAAGCTATAATTTCGTTTACAATTAGTTATAGTTATTAAAAAAAATCTATTTATTGATAATTTTCTCTTATATTTTATTTTTTTTCTGTAAAATGAGCAATGATTAAATTTAAAAGGAGATATTTTGGATAACAAAATGATAAAAGAGGGCATGAAACTCATTGATGCACACTTTAAAAATGAGGGAATCTCTCGTCGTGATGCAATGAAAATCTTTGGTGTTGGTGGGACAGCTGTACTTATGGCAAGTGGAGCTACTACAGAAGTGAGAGCTAGTTCTGCTAAAGGTAAAATAGTAATTGTTGGTGGAGGCTTGGCAGGTATGTCAACAGCTGCTAGACTTACCAATGCTCTTGATAATCCCGATATTACAGTAATTGAGCCAGGTGAGTTAGCAACATCTTATCAACCAGGACAAACATTAGTTGGTGGTGGTATTTGGAAAAAAGAGGCTGTTGTATATAAGACAGATAATTTTATTCCATCAGGAACAACAGTTATTAAAGAAAAAGCTGTTGAGTTTGACCCAAAAAATAATAGTGTAAAAACAAGTAGTGGAAAGGTAATTAAATATGACTATTTAATTGTAGCTGCAGGTGTTAAATTGGCATTTAACAAAATTAAAGGTTTAGGAGTAACAGAGACTATTACTACAACAGGTGACCACAAACCTGTAAGTAAAATAATTGGTAAAAATGGTCTAGCATCTATCTATTTTCAACAAGGTTCAGAAGATACATGGAAAGAGATGCAAAAATTTATCGCAGATGCTAAGAGTGGTAAAAAAGTAAAAGGTGTCTTTACTCACCCAAATACACCAATTAAGTGTGGTGGAGCTCCAAAAAAGATTATGTATCTAACAGATGCTAGACTTAGAGAGGCTGGTGTTAGAAGCAATGCAGAGCTAATGTTCTATCCAAATGGTTCAAAAATGTTTGGTGTAAAAGAGTATCATAACGCTATTGAAAAACAGTTTACCAAAAGAGATATGAAGTGGAATTATAGACATAATCTAATAGCTGTTGACCCTATAGCAAAAACAGCTACATTTAACAGACACTGGAAACAAAAAGGCGCATGGGATGAGGATTTAGAGGAGTATGGAGTTGAGTTAAAAAGCAAAGAGATTACAGTTCCTTATGATTTTATGCATATCACTCCTCCAATGGTGGCAGCAGAAGAGATTGCTAAATCACCAATTGGTTCTGGTAAAGGATGGGTTCCTGTAGATAAAGAGACTCTTCAACATGTTAAGTATCCAAATGTATTTGCTCTTGGTGATATTGCAGGTATTCCAATGGGTA
>Ga0256845_1001953_pt1 | contig 15664 bp, 16 predicted proteins | sample RiftiametaG_FD_189101 | JGI IMG/M metagenome (GOLD analysis project Ga0256845, IMG submission 189101) | Tube worm associated microbial communities from hydrothermal vent at the East Pacific Rise, Pacific Ocean - Riftia | ecosystem: Host-associated > Annelida > Integument > Unclassified ...
CGTACAGTACGTTTTGGCCTATTGCTTAGATGTAACAGATCGACAAGAAGAAAGTATTACTTTCTATAAAAAATTTATAGATGAAGACCCATACTCATCTTTAGCATGGTATAATTTGGGCATTCTCTATATAAAAATGTCGAGGCTCGAAGACGCCATTAACGCGTTTGACTATGCCGTTTTAATTGATGACGATTTTGCCTCTGCACATTTTAATTTAGGCAATGCCTATCTCCAAAACGAGCAGTATAAAGAGGCCTTAAATGAATTAGTACGCACCTTAGATATTGAAGGCCCCGGAGCTACGCTTTATCAACTAATTGCAACAGCCTACCAACATATGAACGAGTTTGAACTCGGTCTAAAATACTATCAAAAAGCAAGTAAGATAGATTCATTATACCACGAACCGATTTTTGGAGCCGCAATTTGCTTAGGAAAATTGGACCGATGGTACGAGGCCGTTCATTTTTTTAATAAAGCACTCAAGTTAAATGTTGAAAATGCGCTTTACTGGCGATCAATGGGAGAAGCTGACTATAAGGTTGGCAATTTAGTATCTAGTTTAGATGCCTACGAAGAATCTGCAATGCTCGACCCTTCTGACCATCAAACATGGATTGATTGGTCGTTTTTAGTGTATGAGCAAGGCGAAATTGCGAAAGCCATAAAGCTCATTGAACGAGGGTTAGACGAGTTGCCAGAAACTGCAGAACTGCATTATCGATTAACAGCCTATCTTTTAGCAAATGGAATGCATAAAGAAGCGCTGAAATCTCTTGAAAATGCATTACTTTTGAACTTTGAAAAGCACTCCGAATTACTCGAATTTTTTGACGAGTTAAAAATGCAAAAAGCGCTTTTTAAAATTATTGATAAACATCGTAAAGAGAATTTATAATGAATTACATATTGGAAGACATTCCTGAACGTACGCAAAAGCCGAGACAATCAGGATATACAATGGCCATGGATAAAGGGCTAAGCTGCCGCGAGGTAGAAGATTTTTTAAGTACTTCTGCAGAACATACAGATATTGTTAAACTGGGATGGGGAACTTCTTTTGTTACACCTAAGCTTAAAGAAAAATTACAGATTTATAAAGATGCCGGAATGCCCACTTATTTTGGAGGCACTCTATTTGAAGCATTTGTTATTAGAAATCAGTTTGATGACTACCGAAAAATTCTAGACAAATACGACATGCCTTTTGCTGAAGTGTCGGATGGCTCTATTGAATTGGATCACGACCTAAAGTGTGAATATATTACCAAACTAAAAGACCAAGTAACTGTACTTTCGGAAGTAGGGTCTAAAGATGTTGAAAAAATCATTCCTCCTTATAAATGGATTGAATTAATGCAGGCTGAACTAGATGCTGGAGCATGGAAGGTTATTGGCGAAGCTCGTGAAGGTGGAAATGTTGGCTTGTTTAGATCTACAGGTGAAGTTAGATCTGGACTTGTCGAAGAAATTTTAACGAAAATTCCAAATGAAAAAATCATTTGGGAAGCACCAATAAAAGCACAACAAGTGTGGTTTATAAAACTTCTTGGCACCAATGTAAACTTAGGTAACATTGCCCCTAACGAAGTTATTCCATTAGAAACCATCCGAATTGGGCTCCGTGGAGATACGTTCATGGACTTTCTACCCGAAGACAAAAAGCAATAATACATGCGTTCTTTTAAAGATTACCTCCTCTTATTTGCCAAAGGTTTGGCAATGGGAGGAGCTGATGTTGTTCCTGGGGTTTCAGGAGGGACTATTGCTTTTATATCTGGCATATATGAAGAACTTATCGATTCCATTAAAGCAGTAAATATTGAAAGCCTAAAAGTGCTCCTAAAAGGAGAATTTAAAGAGTTTTGGCAACAAATTAATGGCAATTTTTTAGTAGTACTTCTTACAGGTATAGCCATAAGTCTAGCTTCATTGGCTAGGCTAATGACCTACTTAATGGAGCATAACCCAATTCAGCTGTGGTCATTCTTTCTTGGGCTCATTATGATCTCATCCATTGTTATTTTACGGCAAATTAAAAAGTGGTCGTTTGGAGTTGTTATTGCAGGTATTATTGGAATTATAGCCTCCTATTATCTTACTAGTATGGCTCCTGCACAAACAAGCGATAGCTATTGGATGATATTTATAAGTGGAGCAATAGCTATTTGCGCTATGATTTTACCTGGTATTTCTGGTGCATTTATTTTACTAATTCTCGGAAAATACCAACTAGTTGTAGGTGCTTTAGGGAATCTAGATTATGGTATAATTGCCGTTTTTATTGCAGGTTGTGGTGTTGGTATCTTGCTTTTTGTAAGGCTTATTTCTTGGCTTCTACGCAAGTATCATAATTATGCCATTGCAGTTTTAGCCGGTTTTATGATGGGCTCACTAAATAAAATATGGCCTTGGAAAGAAGATATTGCCTTTGGCATTAACAGGCATGGAGAACAGTATGCAACTATTCAAGAAAATATAACGCCAAACCATTTTTTAGAAATTTCTGGCGAACCCCCATTAATTATGCAAGCCATATTATTTATGGCTATTGGCTTTTTTATAGTAGTAGTAGTAGAAAAAATAGCATTGAGCTTAAAGAAATAAAATGGCCAACCAATTCGGATTAATAGGTTATCCTTTAGGTCATTCTTTCTCTAAAAAATATTTTTCTAATAAATTCAAAAAGAGTAAAAGTTTAGATTCGTACGAACTCTTTGAACTTACCAATATTAATGAGTTAACAAAGCTCTTAAAGTCCACCCAGCTAAAGGGACTCAATGTCACCATCCCTTACAAGCAGCAGGTTATTCCGTTTTTACATACCCTAGACAGGTCTGCTCAATTGGTGGGAGCTGTAAATGTAATTAAGATACTAGATAACCAATTAGTTGGTTATAATACCGACTACCCCGCCTTTAGGGCAACTCTTAAAAACTGGCTCGACCACACTAATATCAAAGCCTTAGTGCTTGGTACTGGCGGAGCAAGCAAGGCAGTAATCGCTGCTCTTAACGATCTAAAAATTCAACACCAACAGGTGTCACGTACAAAAGCTAGCAATTTCATTTCGTATGAAGAGTTAGCAACTAATAGTAAATGGATACAAGAATTTGAGCTTATAATTAATACCACTCCTCTTGGCATGGCACCCAATATTAATAACCAGCCTGCAATTCCATACGCACAGCTCACCTCAAATCACTATCTCTACGACCTTGTTTACAATCCGTTAGAAACAAGTTTTTTGCTATCTGGGCGTAAAAGCAAGTGCAAAACAAAAAATGGAATTGAAATGCTTGAATTACAAGCAGAGTTAGCGTGGGATATATGGAATGCATAGTTTTACCTTCTTTGTGTAACTTAGTGCCTTCTTTGAGATACTTTGTGTAACAGCTATTCCTCAGAGTTACACAATGCATAAAAAGTTTCACTAAGAAATATTGATAATGATTGAAGATGAAATATCAAGAAAGATCATTGGCTGTGCTATAGAAGTTCATAAACAACTAGGGCCAGGTCTATTAGAGTCTGCGTATCAAGAATGTCTATATTTTGAGCTGATTGAGGCAGGGCTAAGTGTTCGAAAAGAGAAACCTATGCCTATTGTTTATAAAGAAATTAAATTAGACCACGGGTATAGAATAGACTTACTTGTGGAGGAAAAGGTGGTAATAGAAATCAAAACCGTTGAATATCTTACTGTTGTTCACACCGCCCAAGTACTTACTTATTTAAAGCTAGGAAACTATAAGTTGGGACTTCTGCTAAATTTCCATGTTTCTATTCTTAAAAATGGAATTAAAAGACTTATTAACTAAACTGATACCTCTCTATGCCATTTGAATTAACTAGTAATTTTAAACCTACCGGAGATCAGCCTAAAGCTATTATTGAGCTTGTGGATGGAATTAACCGAAATGATAAAGCCCAAACACTTTTAGGAGTAACCGGTTCAGGAAAAACATTTACTATTGCCAATGTTATTCAGCAAGTTCAGAAACCAACCCTGATCTTAAGCCATAATAAAACGTTAGCTGCACAGCTTTATGGTGAGTTTAAACAGTTTTTTCCTGATAATGCAGTGGAGTATTTTATATCCTACTATGATTATTACCAGCCTGAAGCATTTATTCCTACCTCAGGTCTTTACATCGAAAAAGACTTATCTATTAATGAAGAAATTGAAAAATTAAGATTACACACAACCTCTTCGCTGTTAAGTGGCAGAAAAGACATTATTGTGGTGGCCTCAGTATCGTGCATTTACGGCATCGGCAACCCTAAGGAATTTGGCAATAATGTAATTGAACTAAAAGTGGGGCAGAAAATAGCTCGCAACAGTTTGCTCTACTCTTTTGTTGATATTCTATATAGCCGTACCGAACTAGAATTTAAGCGAGGAACTTTTAGAGTTAAGGGCGACACCGTTGACCTCTTTGTGGCCTATGGAGATTTTGCTTTCCGAATCGTGTTTTTTGGAGATGAAATTGAAGAATTATTAACGATCGATCCACTTACCGGAAAACGAATTACCCAAGAATCAAGCATCATTATTTATCCTGCAAACCTTTTTGTAACCGATAGAGATTCTTTGCCAATCATCATTAATCAGATACAAGACGATATGATGGCACAGGTAGAATACTTTCAGGAAGATGGGCGAATGTTGGAAGCCAAACGGCTAAAAGAACGTACAGAGTTTGATATTGAAATGATGCGTGAACTGGGCTATTGCCCAGGAGTAGAAAACTATTCTCGCTACTTCGATAAGCGTAAAGCAGGTGACAGACCATTCTGCTTGCTCGATTACTTTCCCGAAGATTATCTAATGGTGATAGATGAAAGCCACGCCACTTTACCTCAAGTTAGAGCAATGTGGGGAGGAGATAGAAGCCGAAAAGTAAACTTAGTGGATTATGGATTTAGAGTGCCTGCCGCCTTAGATAACCGGCCATTAACATTTAATGAATTTCAAAGCCTTCAAAAGCAAACTATTTATGTGAGTGCCACACCTGCAGATTTTGAACTAGAAGCTTCAGATGGCGTAATAGTAGAGCAACTAATTCGCCCAACAGGCTTGCTCGACCCAGAAATTGATGTGCGCTCAAGCGTTAATCAAATAGATGATTTGCTCGATGAAGTTGACAAACGGATTGAAGTTAAAGAACGCGTATTAATTACAACCTTAACTAAAAGGATGGCCGAGGAGTTAACCAAATTCTTGGCTCGTGCCAATATTAAGTGCCGCTATATTCACTCCGAAGTAGATACACTAGAACGGGTAGAAATACTTCGAGAACTTAGACTTGGCGTGTTCGATGTACTCGTGGGAGTCAACTTACTAAGAGAGGGACTGGATTTACCAGAAGTATCTTTGGTGGCTATTTTAGATGCTGATAAAGAAGGTTTTTTACGAAACGTTCGTTCACTCGTGCAAACTATTGGGCGTGCAGCTAGAAACTCAAATGGCCAGGTGATTATGTATGCTGATAAAATTACAAGATCAATGCAAATTGCCATTGATGAAACCAACCGTAGAAGGAAGATTCAGATGGACTATAATTTAAAGCATGGAATCACCCCAACTACCGTAATTAAATCTAATGAGGCAATTCAAAGTTTATCGAAAACGCCTGAAGATAGAAAATATTATGTGGAGCCAGAACACACTTCATTAGCAGCCGACCCGGTAATGGCGTATATGACAAAGCCAGAAATTGAAAAGCAGTTAAAGCGAACTCAGAAAAGCATGGAAAAAGCAGCCAAAGACTTAGATTTTATTGTGGCTGCTAAATTTAGAGATGAGTTGATTGATCTTAATAAGATGCTGTTAAAGTTGTAATAAAAAACTAATTCGAGGCAGAGCCATTGGAGAATTAATTCACTTTGGCTTTCAGCCAACAAAAAAAGGGAGCATCCAAAAGCTGCTCCCTTTTCAATATCAGTTCAAAGGTTTTACTTATCTAATGCAAATCTTCTGGCAACTTCATCCCAGTTGATTACATTAAAAAATGCAGACACATAATCAGGACGTCTGTTTTGATAATTTAAGTAGTATGCATGTTCCCATACATCTAATCCTAAAATTGGAGTCCCTCCACAGCCCATACCTGGCATAAGAGAATTGTCTTGATTTGCTGTTGAGCAAACTTCTACCTTACCTCCTTTGTGAACACAAAGCCAAGCCCAACCAGAACCAAAACGTGTAGCTGCAGCATTCGCAAACTCAGTTTTAAATCCTTCAAAAGAACCATAAGCCTCATTAATTGCAGTAGCTAGCTCACCTGTTGGCTCTCCTCCTCCAGTTGGTGACATTACTTTCCAGAACAAAGAGTGATTATAAAATCCGCCTCCATTATTTCTAACAGCAGCATTATCACCCATATTTTTAAAGATATCTTCAATGCTCATATCTGCCATTGCAGTGCCATCAATAGCGCCATTTAATTTACTAGTATAAGCAGCATGGTGTTTTGTGTGGTGTATTTCCATGGTACGAGCATCAATATGTGGTTCTAATGCTTCGTATGCGTATGGTAATTGTGGTAATTCGAATGCCATAATATTTTTATTTTTTTAGTTTAACATAGTAATCTATCAAAGATAAACATTTGCGATGGCAAGTGCCAACCTCTTATCAATATCCTATAGACTCGGTTTTATCGAAGTTGTTTAAAAAACCGTGAAACCAACTGTGCACTTTGTTCAGCTAATACGCCAGTAATCAAGGCTGTTCTAGGATGAAGGATTTTTTGTTCCTCCGTACTAAGCCTTAAAAAGCCTCGTTTTTCATCCATCGCCCCGATAACAACTTTGCCAATTTGGCTCCAATACAGGGCTCCTGCACACATTGTGCAAGGTTCTAGAGTTACATACAAAGTACAATCAGGCAAATATTTAGCGCCAAAGAATTCAAAGGCCGAGGTGAGTGCTAATATTTCTGCGTGAGCCGTGGAATCGGTAAGTGTTTCGGTTTGATTATGCCCTCTAGCTATAATTTTATTATTGGATACAATAATTGCTCCCACAGGAACCTCTCCTTGTTCAAATGCTGATTCGGCCTGTTTATAAGCCTCCTGCATAAAGTACTCGTCAGTGCCAAATTTATACTCCACAATTTAATTTTTAAGCTGAATCTGGCTCATCACTTTTTGTGCTGTAGGCTGCCATTTTTTTTGCAAAGACTTTTCGCAGGTAAAATTAAAAATATAAGATGCACCTTCTGAAAGTGCATACATTAGGTAAGTGTATTTTTTTACGGAATCTTGATAATCATTTTCAGGATACACCAATGAATTGAACTCAAAATACACAAACTGATGCCCATTTACTTCCTTAATTCCTTTATCAATATAGGTAACTTTATCATACAACTCGCTTAAACTAGCTTCGTAAAATTTACCCATCATTGCCAAATCATTTTCTTGCCATTGAGTGAAAGAGCGATTTACGCCAAACTCCACCAATCTACTATCATCTGTATATAAAGCCAATGGCACTCTATACGATTGATACCTAATTTTCATATCCTCCGCAGTCATAGGTGTAAAGCTTTCTGGTATATAAACAGTTACTTCCTTATTCAATTTAACTTTTACAAGCTCATCTGCAGTAAAACTAAATAGCGCCAGTGTTATTAAGAAGAAAATTGATTTTTGCATATAATTTATTGATTTAGATCACAAATCTAGTTCAAGCTAATATTTATTCTTCATAACGATAGATCAAATACATTATTTTAATCTTATTCTCTCTTAACTTTGCGGTCGCTAAAAAAGAGGACTATGTATAGATCACATAATTGTGGAGAGTTAAGAATATCAGATGCAGGAACCACTGCAACTTTGTGTGGTTGGGTACAACGCGTACGCAACAAGGGAGGCATGGTGTGGGTTGATTTACGTGATAGATACGGCATCACACAGTTGGTTTTTGAAGAAGGCAAATCAACTACCGAATTATTAGATGCTGCCAAAAAACTAGGCCGAGAGTTTGTAATCCAAACTACAGGCAATGTGGCAGAGCGCTATGCTAAAAATGATAAACTAATAACAGGCGATATCGAAATAATTGTTGATTCTTTAGACATTCTTAATGCCTCAAAAGTTCCTCCTTTTTTAATTGAAGATGAAACCGATGGTGGAGATGACCTTCGGATGAAATACCGCTACCTCGATTTACGTAGAAACCCTGTGAGACAAGCCTTGCAATTGCGTCATAAAATGATGCAAAAAACCAGGCAATATATGGATCAGCAAGATTTTTTAGAAGTAGAAACTCCTGTGCTTATAAAATCTACTCCAGAAGGAGCACGTGATTTTGTAGTTCCTTCTCGGATGAATCCTGGTGAGTTTTATGCACTACCACAATCGCCACAAACCTTTAAGCAGCTGCTTATGGTAAGTGGATTTGATAAGTATTTTCAAATTGTAAAATGCTTTAGAGATGAAGATTTGCGTGCAGATAGGCAACCAGAATTTACGCAAATAGATTGCGAGATGTCGTTTGTAGAACAAAAAGACATCTTAAATACATTTGAAGGATTAGTGAGATTCCTATTTAAGGAGGTAAAAGGCATTGATATTGCCGACATCCCGCAAATGGATTATGCAGATGCTATGCGACTATATGGCAATGACAAACCAGATATTAGGTTTGAGATGCAGTTTGTAGAGCTAAATGATGTTGCCCAAGGCAAAGGGTTCTCCATTTTTGATGAGGCGGAATTAGTAGTAGGAATTAAAGCAGAAGGTGCCGCTACTTATTCGCGTAAACAACTAGATGCTTTAACCGATTTTGTGCGTAAACCACAAGTTGGAGCCAAGGGATTGGTGTATGTAAAATATAATAAGGATGGCACATTCAAATCATCAGTAGATAAGTTTTATTCACAAGAAGACCTCAAAACGTGGGCAGATAAAATGGATGCCAAACCAGGCGACCTAATGCTAGTTATGAGTGGAGATGCAAACCCTACACGATCAGCACTAAGTGTTTTGAGATTGCATATGGGCGATCTACTTGAACTTAAAAACTCCGAAGAGTTTAAATTGCTTTGGGTAATTGATTTTCCATTATTAGAGTGGGACGAGGACTCACAAAGGTTCCATGCCATGCATCACCCATTCACATCTCCTCAAAAAGCAGATATGCACCTACTAGATACCGACCCTGGTGCAGTTAGAGCCAACGCATACGATTTGGTTATTAATGGAGTTGAGGTTGGAGGTGGATCTATAAGAATCCATGATAGAGAAACACAGGCATTAATGTTTAAGCATCTTGGTTTTACCAAAGAAGAAGCGCAAGCGCAGTTTGGCTTTTTAATGGAAGCTTTTGAATATGGCGCTCCTCCACACGGTGGCATTGCCTTTGGTTTTGATAGACTATGTAGTTTATTTGGAGACTCCGATTCTATTAGAGATTATATTGCGTTCCCTAAAAACAACTCAGGCAGGGATGTTATGATCGATTCTCCTTCCCCAATTTCTAACGAGCAATTGGATGAGCTAGAGATAAAATTAAAGTAACTCTTTTGATGTAAGAATATTTTTGCTTCGGTTTTAAACGAATGGGCAATGGTTTCTAGTTTCAATATTAAATTCTGGGCAAGAAGATCATCAGAAACAACATAAGAGATACAAGATAACCCGCTATCTACAGCAATGGAAAAAGCATTTTTATAATACTCAATTAACTTAGCAAAGGAGCCATACAGTTGCCTAATATCCATTATTCTACCTTTCACTTCATTCATTTTATAAAACTCAAGTAGCTTTTCGGTTTGCTCCATTGCCAGCTCAATATCAACTCTGCCTTTATATACAGAAACAAGGATTTTTTCTTCTACGTGGTACACAGTAGTTGCCATCTTATTTTTTGTAACTGTAACAATCATTAATTTAAAAGTAGGAATATATTTTTTCCCATAATGTAAATTGTAGGTAAAGTTAAATATCGCCCTCACTAATATAACTTAAGCCAGCTCTTTACCCATAAACAGGAGCCAAATTCCTGTTTATTTTAGTGAGATTTTTCCAACGCCTATTTCTAATGAGAATTAAATTGATGAAATCTGTTTTTTGCTTAGGCAGGTTTTAAGCCACTTTTCGGCTTCTATTTCATCTTTAAAAATTTTTACTGCAATATTCTGTAAAGCAACAATACTACTTAATCGTTTACTAAGGTTACTCAAAATTAGATCATCTGATACAACGTATGCTTGAGCTTTTAATCCCTTTGATTGAACATAAGGGTAAAACTCGTCTTCTAAATAATCTAGCAGTTTAGAAAAAGAACCATAAATGCCTGAAATATTCACTATTGCTCCTACAGCCTCTTCTGAATTATAAAACTCCATTAAGGCCCTAAGATGCTCTTTTGCCAAAAATATACTGGCTCGCCCTTTGTAAACTGAAGTAACGATCTTTGAGCCTTCGTCAAAAGAGGAGACTCCTCCTTTATTCTTTAATATAATCACCTTCTAAAAATAGAAAGATATTTCAATTATCTAATTGATTTCAATATCTAACCAGTCTTTCGCTAATTCTTGTGTTTTAAAAATTCTAGTTTCTACATTAAACTTAGATGCTATTAATTCCATCTTAGTTATTTGATTCGCAGTAATTATATCGTCTGAAACCACATAAGCAACTCTTTTTAACCCACTTTGTACAGCAAGAGGAAACCCCTCTTTATAATAATCCATTAATTTAACAAAAGAGCCATACATTTTACTAACGTCAACTAAAGACGCTTCCACTTCATTATTCCTATAAAAATCAAGAAGCGTTTCCGCTTGTTCAGCTGCTAAGTCATAGTTTACTCTACCCTTATAAACAGATACAATCATTTTTTTATCAGAGTGATAAAAACTAGACGCAAACTTATTTTCTGAAATAATCACTATAAAGATTGAGATGTAGCCCAAATTTTTGCTTCCTCCCAAGAATGAAAAACATTTGATTTAATGTTGAACTTGGAAGCCATAATTTCTAGACGTGCGCTTAAGTTTTTAATAATTAAATCATCTGAGGCCACATAAGCCTGACAGCTAAGACCACATTTAGCAGCAATGGGGTAATATTCATCGTCTAAGAACGCAAATACTTTTGCAAAAGACCCCAAAACCATACTTACATCAACTACCGACCTAAATTGCTTATTTGAGCTAGCCTTGTAAAAATCAATTATCTTGGACAAGTGCTCAATTACTAGCTCGATTTTAACTCGTCCCTTATACTCTGAAACTAGCAAGTTATTTTCATCAAAAAATCGAGTAACTGCTATTTCGTTTTGCGCAATAATCATATATTATAACAAAATAATTTTATTAATGTTTGCGCGTTAATTACTGGCTCAATAATATTATTATAAATCAGTCTCGTTAACCCATTCCTCTGCCTCCTTTAAATAAAAAAACACCTTTGATTTAATGTGATTATATTCATCTCCATTTACAAGTTTAGCACTAAGGTGTGCAACAATAATATCATCAGAAACTACATAAGCCTTTCTTTTTATCCCAGATGTTTTTGTCTTAGGCAAAAAATTAACTTTTAGATATTCCAATATTTTAGCATACGAACCATATACTTTGCTAATATTAACTATTGACCCATTAATCTTATTATTTAGATAAAATTCGCCCAACTCGTCCATATGCTCGTACGCTAAATCGAGTTTTACCCTACCTTTAAATGTTGATCTTACAATTCTACTATTTTCATCAAAAGTAGAAACCGCAAAATCGTTTTCAGCAATTATTTTAAGAGACTCTTTGAGTAATCTAGTATCCATAAAGTACGCTAATACGAATTTTTTTACTAATCTTTAAGCCACTTTTTCGCATCTTCTTTTGTTGCAAAGGTCTTTGATTTTACATCAAATGTACTGGTGATTATACCTAATTTTTTTGTTAGATTTTTAATAATAATATCGTCTGTTAAAACAAAGGCTTGGGCTTTTAGACCGCTTTTTAAGGCTATAGGGTAAAAGGAGTCTGATAAGTACTCCATTATTTTAAAAAAGGACCCAAACACTTCTCGTAAATCAATAATAGCCGCTTTTACTTCATGTTGTTTATAAAAATCAATCACAGCACTTAAATGAGCTATCGAAGCCTCATGGTCAACACGGCCTTTGTAAGAAGAAATAATAAGCCGTTCACTTTCAATGTATTCTGTGAGGCCCATTTGGTCATTAACTACGATCATATCCAAAAATAGAATTATTACTATTTACGAATATAAAATTAAACCAACTAATTTCGCATATAATGAACATTTCTTTTGAAAAATATCAAGCAGCAGGCAACGATTTTATTATTATAGATAATAGAAAAGATGTTTTTCCGAAGAAGGCAGAGTTTATCTCCAAACTTTGTAATCGCAAGTTTGGCATTGGCTCTGATGGAGTAATATTAATTGAGTCTTCGGCAGCTAGCGAGTTTGAGATGGTATTTTATAACCCCGATGGCTCCCAAAGCCTTTGTGGGAATGGGTGCAGAGCAGCTATTCGATTTGCAGAGTCGTTAAATATTTCTGCTATTTCAACTAGATTTAATGCCTTTGATGGCCCCCACCAAGCAACAATTCAAAAAGAGACCATTAACCTTAAAATGGCAGACGTACAAAATGGCAGAGAAATTAAAGGTGGCATTTTTCTTGATACCGGATCTCCGCATTTCGTTTTGTTTGTAAAAGACGTTCAAACTGTAGATGTGGTTGCTGAAGGTAGAAAATGGAGAAACTCTAATCTCTTTGGAGAAGAAGGAGCCAATATTAATTTTGTTGAAATACAAAATAAAAACAATCTGTTTGTACGCACCTACGAACGTGGCGTTGAAAATGAAACTCTCTCTTGCGGTACTGGAGTTACAGCAGCAGCATTGGCAGCATACGAAAAAGACTGCAATTCTCCCATTAAAATTGAAACCAAAGGAGGCATATTAAATGTTAGTTTCGAACGTTTCGATAATGGGTATAAAAATGTTTGGTTGGAAGGCCCAGCCGAACACGTATTTTCGGGATCGATAACCCTTTGAGACTATTTAAAAGGGTACATTTGCGTCTCGAAAAATTAAAATAGTAATAAACAATAATGGCTGGTTTTTTTAGTAAAAGTGTTGCCAAAATATTTGGCACCAAATCAGATAAAGATATAAAGGCGGTTATGCCTTACGTGGTTAAAACCAACGAAGTATTTGAAACCTTAATCCCCTTATCTAACGATGAGCTAAGGGCTAAAACAAGTGAGGTTCGAACAACCATCAATAATCATCTACAATCTATAGATGATAAAATTGCTGAACTGCAAAAAGAAGCTACTGAGAATAGTGCCTTAGATGTACACCAAAAAGAAGCACTTTTTAATCAAGTAGATGAACTTGAAGTAGATAGAAATGTAGAGCTTGAGAAAGTTTTATTAGAAGTGCTTCCTTTAGCTTTTGCCATTATAAAAGAAACGGCAAAAAGGTTTACCGAAAACGAAACCTTAGAAGTGACTGCCTCCATGCATGATAAGCAATATGCAGCAACTCACGAGCACGTAGAAATAAACTACGACAAAGCGGTGTGGCAAAATAGATGGCAAGCTGCTGGTGTAGAAATGGTTTGGAACATGATTCATTACGATGTGCAACTCATCGGTGGTATTGTTTTACACCAAGGTAAAATTGCCGAAATGGCAACAGGTGAAGGTAAAACGTTAGTTTCCACCCTGCCTTCTTTCTTAAATGCATTAGCTGGTAGAGGAGTACACCTTGTAACGGTAAATAATTACTTAGCAACTAGAGATTCTGAGTGGATGGGCCCTTTATTGGAGTTCCATGGCATTAGTGTAGATTGTATAGATAAGTATGAGCCACATTCTCCAGAGCGCGTAAAAGCATATCAATCTGGTGTAGTTTATGGTACAAATAACGAATTTGGTTTTGATTATCTACGAGATAACATGGCCAAAGAGCAAGGTGATTTAGTGCAAAGAAAGCACCATTTTGCAATGGTAGATGAAGTTGATTCTGTATTAGTAGATGAAGCCAGAACGCCATTAATTATCTCAGGCCCCATCCCTAAAGGAGATGAGCATGAGTTTTATGATTTAAAACCAAGGATTCAAAAATTGGTAGATGCCCAGAAAAAAGTGGTGCACCAATATTTGTTAGATGCAAAAAAACAATTAGCGGATACCCAAGAAAAAGAAGGTGGCCTTGCCTTATTTAGAGCCTACCGTGGTTTGCCAAAAGACAAACCTCTTATTAAATATTTAAGTGAGTCTGGGATTAAGCAAGTTCTCCAAAAAACGGAAAACTTCTACATGCAGGACAACTCTAAAATGATGCCTGAAGCAGATGAGCCTTTATACTTTACAATTGATGAAAAGCATAATAGCATTGACTTAACTGAAAAAGGCATTGATCTAATTACAGGTGAAGGCGAAGATCCTACGTTCTTTATTTTACCAGATATTGGTGAAGAAGTATCTAAACTTGAAAAAGATGAGGCTCTTTCTGCAGATGAAAAAGTAAAGCAAAAAGATTCAGTAATTCAAGATTACTCTATTAAAGCGCAACGAATTCATTCAGTAAATCAATTACTAAAAGCGTTTACATTATTCGAAAAGGATACAGAATATATCCTTGATGATGGAAAAATTAAAATTGTAGATGAGCAAACTGGCCGTGTTATGGATGGTCGAAGATATTCCGATGGACTGCACCAAGCTATTGAAGCCAAGGAAAATGTAAAGGTGGAGGATGCTACTCAAACCTACGCAACTATTACGCTGCAAAACTATTTTAGAATGTACCATAAGCTTTCGGGTATGACGGGTACAGCTGAAACAGAAGCAGGGGAACTTTGGGAAATCTATAAACTAGATGTAGTTGTAATACCTACTAATAGAGATATTATTAGAGACGATGCCGAAGATAAAGTGTATAAAACAGTACGCGAAAAATTCAATGCAGTTGTAGAGGAAATTGTTATTTTAACGTCTAAGAAGAGACCTGTACTAGTAGGTACAACTTCGGTTGAAATTTCGGAGCTTGTAAGCAGGATGCTTCAGATGAAGAAAATTGATCATCAAGTATTAAATGCAAAACAACACCAAAAAGAAGCAGATATTGTTGCTGCTGCTGGTAAGCCAGGCACTGTAACTATTGCCACCAATATGGCGGGTAGAGGTACCGATATTAAACTATCTGTTGAATCGAAAGAAGCAGGTGGGCTTGCCATAATTGGTACCGAAAGGCACGAATCTAGACGAGTAGATAGGCAGTTAAGAGGTAGAGCAGGACGACAAGGAGATGTTGGGTCTTCCCAATTTTTTGTTTCGTTAGAGGATAATCTTATGAGGTTATTTATGCCTGAAAGGATTGCCAAACTAATGGATAAAATTGGCTTGCAAGAAGGCGAAGTCATTCAGCACTCTATGATTACAAGCTCGATTGAGCGAGCTCAAACTAAAGTAGAAGAGAATAATTTTGGTATTCGTAAGCGACTACTAGAATATGATGATGTAATGAACTCTCAGCGTGAAGTAATTTATACACGTAGAAAAAATGCCTTAAATGGGGAGCGTCTTGAGCTTGATATTTTAAACATGCTCTACGACACCTGCGATGATATCGTCTTAAACCATAAAGGCACCAATGACT
>Ga0256845_1001954_pt1 | contig 15663 bp, 12 predicted proteins | sample RiftiametaG_FD_189101 | JGI IMG/M metagenome (GOLD analysis project Ga0256845, IMG submission 189101) | Tube worm associated microbial communities from hydrothermal vent at the East Pacific Rise, Pacific Ocean - Riftia | ecosystem: Host-associated > Annelida > Integument > Unclassified ...
TGTAATCGCAGCAATGATAATTTCAGTTATGGCATTTGTATTTAGTTAATCAATTGCTTCATAAAAAAACTGCACACTATCATTAATTTTGGTTACCGAAGTTATACTCACTGTACCTCCTTTTTCTCGTTTCATTAAAACATTCGTTTCAAGATTTCCATCGCCTGCTGTTTTATGAAAATTGATAATTTCTTTTTGTTGATACGGAACTTTATTTTGTTGCCAATTAGAAAACCATTTTTCTCGAAGTTTTTTTGTAGTTTCATCATACAACGTTGAAGAAGACCAAATAGAAGTTTCTTGAGGCATATTTGTCAACTGTTTTTCTTCCCCTGTCCAAACAAACGTTATAAGTTTCAATCCTTTATTCCAATCAACAATCACCAGTGTAAATGGTTCTATGTCATTCAAATCAATTGAAGTCAGTTTTTCAGAAATAACATCCGACTTCAACAAATTTTTTACAATTAATCCTCTACTCTGCCTATACTTTTTTTTCGAAATATGATTTTTGAATCCGCCATTCAACAAACAAATAAGTCTGTTTTTAGAACTTGTACCAATCCAAGTGCCTCCAGCATCCCCATCTTTCGGATAGGTGATTTCAACACCGTCTTCAATATATAATTGAGGGATTTCTGCTTTTTTTCTTGCAAAAGGAACATCTCTACTTGATGTTAAAATAAATTCGTTTTCTCCTAAAGGAAGAAATGTTACTGTACACATAATTTAAGAAATACTTAATTTAGAACGTTATAAAAACTATCTATTGAACTATTAACAAATATATAGCCTATAAATCCAAAATAGCTCTAAAATTTCGTAAATTTGTCGCCTATAAATAAAAATCTTTTTAAGATATGGCAAATGCATTTTTTAATGTTCCTCCTGCAGTGAACGAAACCGTAAAATCGTATGCTCCTGGAACTCCAGAACGCAAAAACGTATTAGACACTTACAAAAAAATGTACAATGAAACTATTGATGTTCCTATGTACATTGGTTCTGAAGAAATTAGAACTGGAGACACAGCAACGATGTCGCCACCACACGACCACAAACATATTTTAGGAACGTATCATAAAGCCGAAAAACAACATGTCGATTTGGCAATAAGTACCGCTTTAGATGCAAAAGAAAAATGGGCAACAACCCCTTGGGAACAACGTGCTGCTATTTTCTTAAAAGCTGCTGAATTATTAGCAGGACCTTATAGAGCAAAAATGAATGCTGCTACAATGTTAGCGCAATCTAAAAATGTATTTCAAGCAGAGATTGATGCCTCTTGTGAATTGATAGATTTCTTGACATTCAATGTACAGTTTATGACTGAAATTTACCAAAATCAACCAATTTCTGATCGAGGTATTTGGAACCGAATGGAATATCGACCTTTAGAAGGTTTTGTTTATGCCGTAACACCTTTTAACTTTACTGCAATTGCAGCAAACTTATGGGCTGCTCCAGTAATGTTAGGAAATGTGTGTGTTTGGAAACCTTCAGACAGTCAAGTATATTCTGCAAAGATAATTGTAGACTTATTTAAAGAAGCTGGCTTACCTGATGGTGTAATGAATGTTGTTTATGGTGATCCTAAAATGATAACAGATATCGTTTTAGACCATAAAGATTTTACTGGATTGCACTTTACTGGTTCAACACATGTATTTAAACTTTTATGGGCACAAATAGGAAATAATATAAATTCATACCGTTCATATCCAAGAATTGTTGGTGAAACCGGAGGGAAAGATTTTATATGGGCACATCCATCATCAAATGCTTCTCAAGTTGCAACAGCAATGTCTCGTGGTTCATTTGAATACCAAGGGCAAAAATGTTCTGCAGCGTCAAGAGCATATATCCCAAAAAGTATTTGGGGTGATGTTAAAAAGCAAGTGATAGAAGATGTAAACTCTATGAAAATGGGATCTCCAGAAGATACTTCAAACTTTATCAATGCTGTAATTCATGAGGGCTCTTTTGATAAAATTGCTTCTTACCTCGACCAAGTTAAAAATGATGCAGATGCTGAAATTATTGTAGGTGGAGGTCATGATAAATCAAAAGGATATTTCATTGAACCTACAGTTATTTTAACTTCAAATCCGAAATACACAACCATGTGTACTGAGTTATTCGGCCCAGTTTTAACTGTATATGTATATGAAGATGCTGATTGGAAAGAAACACTAAAAATAGTTGATGAAACATCAGAATATGCTTTAACAGGTGCTATTTTTAGTCAAGATAGATACGCAATTGATTATGCATCAAAAGCATTAGTAAATGCTGCAGGTAATTTTTACATCAATGACAAACCAACAGGTGCTGTTGTTGGACAACAACCTTTTGGTGGAGCGCGTAGTTCAGGAACTAACGATAAAGCGGGTTCTATCTGGAATCTTTTACGTTGGGTGTCACCAAGAACCATTAAAGAAACCTTAGTTACTCCAACAGATTATAGATATCCTTTTTTAGGAGAATAACTATAACTAAAGTTAAAGCAAAAGCCCTATCTACTAAAACAGATAGGGCTTGTTTGCTTTCTATTTGTATTTATCAATTAAATACCCGTATTTCGTCATTCCTAAAAAATAAATCGACACAAAAACATAAGAAACTTATTTTACCTCATCTCATTATGAACAAAATACAACAATCTGCAATTCAAATTATTTGTTTAACATTCCTACTTCTAAGTCATAGTACAATTACTGCTCAAACTTATGGAAAAAACGGAATGGTCGTTTCTTCAAACAGCATTTCTTCAGAAGTCGGAATTTCAATTTTAAAAAAAGGTGGTAATGCAATTGACGCCGCTGTAGCAACTGCTTTTTCACTAGCAGTTACCTTACCATCTGCAGGGAATATTGGAGGAGGTGGATTTATAGTTTATATGGATCATCAAGAAAAAACGACTACGATCGATTTTCGTGAAAAAGCACCTTTGGCAGCTACCGAAACTATGTACTTAGATGAAAATGGAAATGTAATTAACATTCTTCGACGCACAGAATTAAAAGCGGTTGGAGTACCTGGCACAGTCGCAGGTTTATATTTGGCACATCAAAAATACGGAAAACTTCCGTGGGCAACTGTTGTTCAACCTGCTATTGATCTTGCCGAAAAAGGGTTTGAAATGAACTGGTCGCTTTTTAGAGCGGCAAAAAACTTTGCCGAAAATGAAGAAAAATACCCGTTTATGGCAACTTATTTCTCAAATGATAAAGGCGTTTTAACGCAACCTACAGAATTATGGAAACAGAAAGAATTAGGAAAAACACTAACTATTATTAGAGACAAGGGACATGATGGGTTTTATAAAGGGGTTATTGCAAAAAAAATCGCAAAACACATGAAAGCCAATGGCGGAATTATTACCGAAAAGGATTTGGCTATTTATAAAGCTATTGAACGCAAACCAGTATCTGGAACCTATAAAAATTATGACATCTATTCTATGCCACCACCGAGTTCAGGTGGTGTAGCACTTATAGAAATGATGAATATTATGGAACAAGTAGATTTCGAAAAAGTAGAATTCAATTCTACACAATATGTACATATTGTAGCAGAATCTATGCGTAGAGCCTTTGCTGATAGAGCCGAACACTTAGGAGATACGGATTTTAATTTAGATATGCCTTTGGATAGACTTACCTCAAAAGAACATGCAAAAATGAGGTTCAAAAATATAGATATGACCAAAGCCTCTATTAGTGACTCTACAAAATATGGGCAAATTTATGATGGAAATAATACCACTCATATATCTGTAATGGACAAAGAAGGAAATGCTGTTTCTTTAACTTATACTTTAGAATCTAGTTATGGATCTAAACTTGGGATTCCAGAATTAGGATTTATTCTTAATAATGAAATGGGTGATTTCAATCCAAATCCTGGTGTTACGACTCGGAATGGACAAATAGGTTCAGCAGCAAATATAATTAAACCCGAAAAAAGAATGCTTTCAAGTATGACTCCAACAATTATTGCTAAAAACAGAAAACCATATTTAGTTATTGGAAGTCCAGGCGGAAGATCTATCATCAATACCGTTTTTCAAACCGTATTAAATGTACTTGAATTTAATATGCGTATTGATAAAGCTATTGAAGGTATGAAAATACATCACCAATGGTTGCCAGACACACTTTATTTTGAAAGACATTTAATGTCTCCTGACACCAGAAAATCATTAGAATCAATGGGGCACAATGTTAGAGAAAGAAGTGTTTTAGGAGCCTTAATGGGTATTACTTTTGATGCCGAGGCCAAAATATTTACTGGCGCAGCTGATTCTTCAAGACCAGATGGAGCCGCAGTTGGTTATTAGTTTTGTTCTTAAAAAGAATAACACATACAAAATTTAAGAACATTTTTTAACCAGTTACCTACAAGTCAAAAAAATTATTACTTTTACGGCTATAAAAACTCATCATATTAATGAAATATACCCTAATTACCTTGTTTGCTTTATTCATTGTTTCTTGTAGCAGCGATGATGATCCTATTGTTGATTATACGGAATCAAACCAAAAAGAAATTGAAACTTATATTGAAAATCACGATTTAAATGCTCAAAGAAGTAGTTCTGGTTTATATTATATAATTAATGAAATTGGAACAGGATCTCAACCAACAGCAACTTCTAATGTAACTGTTGCCTATAAAGGGTATTTTACTAACGGAAATGTTTTTGATCAAAGTGATGCTAATGGTATCTCATTTGGTTTGAATCAAGTAATTGCTGGCTGGACTGAAGGAATCACCTATTTTAAAGAAGGTGGTAGCGGCATGTTATTAATTCCGTCACATTTAGCCTATGGTAATTTTGGCCGAGGATCAATTCCTGGAGGAGCAGTCCTCATTTTTGATATTGAGTTGATTTCAGTTAATTAACTGACAATTTCTAATTTTATTTGATGCTATTATTCCTGCGAAATTAGGGGTAAAATAATAGATTCTGTGCTTCGACTTCATTTCGACTACGCTCAATGTAAACGCTCAGCAACACATTTGAAGGAATCAACTGTACTTAAAACTAATATCTAGTTGATAATTTTCAATATATATATATATATGTTTTGATATTGCCACGGCAAAATCTGTTTTAAGAGTTTATTTGCAAGCGACTAAGGATATTAATTTTCATCTTCAAAAGTAAAATCAGGTAATTTTATTATTTCTCCTCCCTTTAAGGCAGACTCATGTGATAGAATTCCTACACAAGTTATATTTGCAGATTGTTTTGCATTTGGGTAAGGAGATTTACCTTGAACAATTGCATTTACAAATTCATGCACCAAATGTGGGTGTGAACCGCCATGACCTCCTCCTTGCGTAAAAGAAAGATGCTGATGTTCATCAGAATCATAAACTCCTTTCGTTGTAAAATGTTGTATTTCTTTAGGTAATAATTTTGCAAAATCTGGACTATCAATTTCTTCAGGGATTTCCGCCTCTGGTTTCTTAGCTGTATGAACAACCAAAGGTTTTCCTTCAATCAAAGGCCATTCTACCGACTTCTTTGAGCCATATACCTCAAAACTTTCTCGGTATTGTCTTGCTACATCAAAGAGTGAGCGATACACTTGTGCGCTTAAATCAGAATTTCTAAACTTAATATGGGTTGTTTCAACAGCAAATGGAGAATTATAATGTGCTATTAATTCTTCTCGTATGGTTCCCGATCCAAAGCATGAAACATATTCTGCCTCTCCTCTAGTAAGACCTAATACAGGACCGACACAATGTGTTGCATAATGCATTGGTGGAAGACCAGGCCAATAGTTTGGCCATCCATCCATATCTTGCTGATGGCTTGCTTTTAAAAACTGTATTTTTCCTAAGACTCCTTTATCATAAAGTTCTTTCATATACAAGAACTCACGGGCATACACCACTGTTTCCATCATCATATAGGTAAGTCCTTTTTCTTGGGTTAATCGTACAATTTCTTCACACTCTTTAACCGTTGTAGCCATAGGTACTGTACATGCAACATGCTTCCCTGCCTTTAACGCTTTAATAGATTGAATTCCATGATCTGGAATTGGCGTATTGATATGAACAGCATCTATTTCCTTGTCTTCTAACAATTCATCATAAGAAGTATATCTTTTATTGATTTTAAATGCATCTGCTAATTCATTCAATTTAGATGAATTTCGTTGTGATATCGCTACTAAGTTTGCATTGGGATGTTTTTGGTATATCGGTATAAATTCAGCACCAAACCCAAGACCTACTATGGCTATATTTATTTTTTTATTATTCATGTTTTTTATTTTAACCGTTAAATAACTCTTTTAAAAACTTTAATCCTTCAGATGCAAATTCATCTTGGCTATTTGCCAAATTTTTCCATATACAAACTGCTTCAGCCAATGTTTTATTCTTTGGAGTAAAACTCTCTATAACGATGTCACCTTTATAATTTATCTCTTCAAGACCTATTTTAAAATCATTCCAAGGCGTTAAGCCTGTCCCTGGAATACCTCTATGGTTTTCAGAAACTTGGACATGTATTAATTTATCTCCTACCGTTTTTATAGCCTCCATTATATTTTTTTCTTCAATGGTCATATGAAATCCATCTAACAATACCTTTGCGTTCGAATGATTTACATCGCTTATTAGCCGCATTACATCTTCTGCAGTATTTATCAAATCAGATTCAAAACGATTTAGAGGCTCTAAAGCAATAGACAAGCCTGTATCACTGGCTATAGCACAAACCTTAGCGATGTTAGTTACCGCACGATCCCATTCGATCTTTCTTTGCTCACTAGATACCATTCTTGCTTTACCAACAGCAGAATACATTGGACCAGCTAAAAAATCAACTTCCCATATTGCACAAAGTTCAAAAGATTGTCTGAGATATTCAAAGCAATTTTCGTGTACGGATACATCATTATGAGTTAAATCTCTTGAAGAGTCAAAAGCACCACAGGCAACAGCTTTTAAACCATTACTCTCCAGAGCTTCTTTCACTATTTTCCCATTAATCAAATTAGGGTCTTCTATCGGAATTTCGACGACATCAAACCCTAGTTCCTTAATTTTAGGAAACAATGATATAGATGCTGTCGTAAAAGGGGACTCCCACAACCATGTACTTACTCCAAATTGGATTTTATTTTTCATTTAATAGTTTAATTATATATATAAAACAGGATTCACCTCTAAATCAAATTATTCTTTACTGATTAATCACCCCTAACAACCTTCATTGTTCCTTGCATTATTCTCCAATGCCCAGGAAAAGTACAGATATATGGATACAATCCAGGTTCAGAAGGTGCCGTAAACTTTAAAACCACTTTCTCTTCGGGATTTATAATTGCTGTTGCAAAAAGCACTTCAGACATTTCTGGAACATAATTTTTATCTGCTCCATTTGGGTCAGCAGCTAATTTATCTGCCGCCAAACCTACAGTCTCTTTTTCTCCTCGTTTGGTTATAATTAAGTTGTGTTGCATAAAGTCTGTATTTTCAAAGACCAACGCTATCTGCTTTCCTGCCTGAACCTCAAATTCGGTTACATCATATTTCATTTCATTTTTAATTGTCTTGATATAAATATATGTAACATCCTCATCTATATCCGTTGAACTAACATCACTCAATCCTATTTGGCTTATTGAATTCTTTATAAGTAACGCTGCAATTGATATGCCTTCAAACACATTTTTAGAACGATTTGCATAATTTTCTTCTACCTCATATTTCCAATTTCCAAAAAGAGATGTTTTATTCGCCCCTATTTTAACAAATAATTGTTCTTTTTCACCATAAAGCCCTCCGTCTCCACCATTATCTACAACTCTTATCGCAATTACATTCTTGCCTTCTACCAAAACACCAATAGGAATGTCATAAATTCTATTTTCAAGATGACTGTTTTCTAATCCTCCTATTTTTTTCCCATTTATATAAGCAATATCAGAATCGTCTATAGGTCCTAATGAAACTATTGCGGGTTTCCCGATATTATTTCCAGACACTTCAAAATTCTTTCGAAACCAAATTATACCGTCAATTTCTAAGCCTGCCTTCTCAATATATTGAGGTAATTTCATAGTCTCCCAATCAATATCATTATAATTTTTATCTTCACGTGGAATTTTATATAGTGATTTGGCATTAAAACTTGGATTCATTCTCTTATACTCATTAATAAACCCTACGCTATGTTTACTAGCAGCAATGTAAACGGCTTTAGACAACCAACTATCATTGTTAATTCTTTTTTCTTTACTCAGTTCATAAAGCATTTTACCTATGTTTACTGAAGGTTCTCTTTCAGAGAAATACAGCAGTGCTTCCTTTTGTACACTTGGATCTTTATCATTTAAAACTCCTGCTTTCAACAGCATATCATCAGTCCTAATTGATCTTGAAAGAATTTGGATTGCTGCTTTTCTAATCGCTCCTGAAGTATGAAACAGTGCTTTTTCAACTACAGTAACTGCTTCTTTATTTGATTCAACAACTCCTAATAATCCTTTAAGGGCCCATAAAGCATGAAGTGCTCCAGGGTTTAAGCCTTGCTCATCAACCTTATCATCATTTATTAATTTATACAAATCGGACAAGATATTCTTATTCCCATTTTCTATCAATAATCGCTGTGCTGTCAATCTCCAGAATAGGTTATCATTAGAAAGTACTTTCACTAATTCCTTTGAATTATTTCTATCCAACTTTATTTTCTGCTTGCCCTTATCCTCCTTAGGAACAACCCTCCAAATACGTCCTCTAGATTTATCTCTTAGAGGATTCACATAAGCATTACCCTTTCCATTTTCGGCATCGTATCCTCCTCTTTCTATTCTGGGTGTTGGGTTGTGTTGTATAATAAAGTTATACCAATCAAGTACCCAAACGCTTCCATCTGGTCCAACTTTAGCTTCTACTGGTGAGAACCACTCATCAGAACTAACCATTAAATTACCCCCATCTTGTTCTACATATCCTGCTCCTATCTTTTTAATCTTAGAAATATGTACAAGATTACCAGTAGGCTCACAGACAAAAGCAACTTTATTCCAATATGCCTTTGGATATGTTCTCGCTGTGTAGAAATGATGTCCAGCAGCGGCTGTAAACCCACCAAAAACATCTACTTGCCTAATATTTCTAGTAATAGGCTTAATATCATAATGTCCATCTATTTTAACACTTCCGATATTAGGTATACCTTTTACTCCATTAAATCTTTTATTAGAGATACCCATAAAAACACTATGCGTATTATTCGCTGTGGAAGCAAAAATGGAATTATCTTCTGTTATACCCAATCCCCATGTATTATTACTTGTACTTGTTAAAAATTCAAAATCTGTCAAATTAGGATTAAATCGATATATCCCTTGTCCAAATTCATGATTTCCCCCTAAAACGGTTCCTTTAAAACCTGAATATCCAACAACACCATAAACTTTGTTGTCTATACCGTTTTGTAAGTTAGATGGCCCTGCATGTGTATCAAAAGTTCCCCAACCATCAATTAACACCTTTCTAATATCCGCTTTGTCATCACCATCTGTATCTTTTAAGAATAAAAAATGAGGTGCTTGAGAAACAATAATACCTCCATTGGAAAAAGAAAAACTTGTCGGAATATTCAATTTATCTGCAAAAATCGTAAACTTATCTGCCTTTCCATCACCATTTGTATCTTCGCAAATTTTTATTCGATCATCTCCTAAACCTTTATCATCTCTCACCGTATTCGGGTAATCAACCGTTTCAATAACCCAAAGCCTTCCTTTTTCGTCCCAATTCATTGCTATAGGGTTTATTATATCAGGTTCAGAAGCGAACAATTTCAAATCAAACCCTACAGGAACTTGGATTAATTTTTTTGAATCTTCAGGAGATAAAGGCATTTGAAATTTTGGTGCTGGATCTCTTTTTTCATAATTCGGAATATTAGGAACATCCTTGTAAACCAATACTGGAATATCTTTTGAAAACACCTCCCAATTCTTCTTTACATTTTCACTAACAGCCCATAAGATTCCTCTTTTTATTAATTCATGAAAACCTGGGTTATTCCAAGCTCTCTCATCATGACCATAGGCTGTATAAAAAACCTTTCCTTTTCCATATTCTTTTACCCAAGTCCAAGGCTCATGATGTTCACCTTCTACTCGTTCCATCAAAACAGAAATATCATCCGATATTTTGTCATGAACATACGTTTCATCCCATGTAGAAAACTCTTTAAATGATTTCGTTATTGGGTGTGCTTTATCTATAATTTTTGCAGTAAAGATTCCCGTTTTATGACTTTTAAATTGACCTCCTACTAAATCTATATACTTCTCTGATTCATTAAAACAAAAACTTGCACAATGAATTGGAATGAAAGCATTTCCTTGCTTCACAAAATCGAGCAACGATGTTATTTGTAAATCTGTTATTTTTTCATGATTAGCATATATTATTAAACCATCATATAAAGACAACTTTTCTGAGTTAAGGTCATCTACATCTTCTGTGTATGTTATATTTATGCCGCCTTTTGTTAAGGCAGAAGCTAGCATAGGCATATAAACTCTAGAATTATGAGCCTCTTGTTGATGCCCTAAAAATAGGATTTCAATTCTACGAGGTTCATTATCAAACCTTTTTTTATTCGAACTATTATTACAACTTATAAGCGATAAAAAAACGAGGAACAAACAAAAAAATCTCTCAAAAAACTGTTTCATACTGAATGAAGGTATTTATTCATCAACAATATTAATGTTTTTTATATCCTCTTGAGGACTGTATTATATCCAATAATAACTTTATTATACCATATAAATAGTTTTAATACTATTTTATAGATATATTAGTGCTTATTTTAAGTAAAATTGAATTTTGAAATCTGTATTACAAAAATCCCCCATACCGAGTAACCATGCTTTTATTGTGAAATATTTAAAAGATTTGGTTTTCGACCCAACTTGGCATTTTCATCCAGAATATCAACTTTTTCTAGTTTTAGAAGGAAGCGGAACTCGATTTATTGGAGATAATGTAAAACTCTTTAAAAAAGGAGATATAACATTTACAGGGCCAAACTTGCCCCATTTATGGCGTAGTGATTTTGAAAGTTCAATTACGAATAAGAATACTTGGGCTGAAGGAATTGTTGTGTACTTCAATGAAGGTTTTGTGGGCGATAACTTATTACAAAAAGAGGAAATGATCAAATTACGACAGTTCTTCAAAAAAAGTTTAAGAGGGGTTGATATTACTGGAGAAACAGCAAAAAAAATAAAAAAAATGATATTGAACCTATTAAAACTTGATGGTTTTGATGGCGTTTTGAAATTGTTTAAAATTCTAAATTACCTATCAAAGTCTTCAGAAATTAAATTATTGGCTAGCCCAGGCTATACGAACTCTTTAAAAGAAGGAGATACTGAAAGAATGAATAAAGTGTACGCCTATGTTATGAGAAATTTTAGAAATAAAATAACCATTTCTAAAATAACAGCATTAATAAATATGACTCCAACTTCTTTTAGTCGATATTTTAAAATACATGCCAATAAAACCTTTTCAGAATTTATTAGCGAAATAAGAATAGGATATGCATGTAAATTACTTATTGAAAAAAAAACAAGCATTTCTCAAACCTGCTATGAAAGTGGTTTTCAAACACTATCAAACTTTAACAGGCAATTTAAAGCAATTACCAAAAGAACTCCTATGGAATATAAAAAGGAATATCTTGTTAAATAACTCTTGATGCTATTATTCCAGAGCCTGTATTGAGCGTTTACATTGAGCGTAGTCGAAATGAAATCAAAGTAAAATCAAGAGTAAAACCTCATCCTACAAGGTTTCCAAAACGTAGTGTCATTCCTGCGCAGACAGGAATCCATAAACAAGAAAACAGATGAAAACCATACATCAATATTATGCATATATGAAGGCGAGTAAGATTCGTGGTATATTATACTTAATATATCTGTTTAGATTCCTGCCTGCGCAGGAATGACAAGGCCTTTAATTTTCACACTACATTTAAAAAATACATCGCAGTTATAAAAGTCCCAAGTAATCCTAATGATAGCATTATTATTTTTTGTCTTTTCGCTTTTTGAAATGACTTTCTATTGAATAATATACCAACGGAAATACTTGAAATAACAATCATAACTACCAATACAACAAGTTCTCTTTCACGAATAAGTTGAGGGTAAAATGATTTTATCAAATAATAACTTGCCAAAAGAATAAATGGTATTAATCTAAGAGTTTTAGTAGAAAGTTTCATGAATTTATACATTTTCGGAGGTTTAAATCTTGTACTTCAACGGAATATGCACTACTTTTTTGGTCTCAAAAAAATCCTCATTAAAATAATCTTGTAAATCAAATAATGCTGCTTTTGGGAAGTTAATTAATTCCTCCGTTAAATCACCACCTTTTAAATATAGGATTCCGTTTTTTAAATCGTGTTTTGATTTTTTCTTTATTTTACCTTTTGTCCATTTTACAAAGTCATCCATTTTTGTTACAGCACGACTCACTATAAAGTCAAATTGCCCTTTAACATCTTCCGCTCTAATATGTGATGCTTTCACATTACTCAAACCTAAAGCAGTAGCAACTTCATTCACCACTTTTATTTTTTTACCGATAGAATCTACCAAATAAAAATTTACTTCAGGAAACAATATCGCCAATGGAATACCTGGAAAACCTCCTCCTGTACCAATATCTAATATGTGTGATTTCGGTTCAAAAGGTTGAACTTTTGCCACACCCAATGAATGAAGTACATGGCGAAGATACAATTCGTCAATATCCTTACGAGAAACTACATTTATCTGAGCATTCCACTCTTTATATAAATCTTCTAATCGCTCAAACTGCGAAACTTGCAAATCACTTAAATTCGGGAAATATTTTTTAACTTGTTCCATATAATATCGTGCGCAAAGTTAGTCATTTTATCAATAAAATAATATTCCTTATCATCTACTTGCAATTAAATATCGATCAATAATAATTTAACCGAAAATTAGTTTAATATATAATTAACAGTAAAAACTGATAAATGTTAGGTAAAAAAAGGATTTTTGATGTAATTTTGCCAATGTTAAATTCCCTAAAAGATGAAAACAATAAAATTTTCAAGAAACGACAAAGCAAAATTTTTTAAAACACTCAATAAACGAGTGAATGATTATTTTAAAGACAACAATATAAAACGTACAGGTAACTGGAAACTTTATACCAAAACTGTATTTATGTTTTCATTATTATTGGTTCCAGTTATATTAATTTTCACATTATCTTTACCTGTTTGGGCGCAGATTTTGGGAATGATAATTACAGGTGTTGGAATGGCAGGTGTTGGAATGAATGTAATGCACGATGCTAATCATGAATCTTTTTCTAGTAAAAAATGGGTAAACAAGCTCATGGGAAGTAGTATATACATCCTTGCTGGTAATGATTATAATTGGAAAGTGCAACACAATGTTTTACACCATACTTATACCAATATCCAAGGCCATGATGAAGATATTGATGCCGGAAGAATCATTCGATTTTCAAAACATACAAAATGGTTGAAAATTCATAAATACCAAAAGTATTATTCTTTTTTCTTGTATGGATTATTGACAATAAATTGGGCAATTACAACCGATTTTAAACAATCTTATCACTATTTAAAAAGAAAATTATCGTACGGTAAATTTCCAAATCCAGTAACACAGTGGACCAAATTGGTTATTGGAAAAATATTATACTATGCAATTTGGATTGTATTACCACTTATATTAGGTTTTGCTTGGTATCAAGTATTAATCGGCTTTTTTATAATGCATTATACAGCAGGAATCATTTTAAGCGTGGTGTTTCAATTAGCACATGTTATGCCAAACACTGAAATGCCAACACCAGATGCCGATGGTAACATGAAAAATACTTGGGCAATTCACCAATTATACACAACCTCTAATTTTGCGCCTAAAAGTTGGTTAGTTGAATTTTTTACTGGTGGGTTAAACAGACAAGTCGAACACCATTTATTTGCTCACATAAGCCATATTCACTACAAAAAACTAGCAAAAATCGTTAAAAATACTGCCCAAGAATATAGTTTACCTTACAATGAATACCATTCTATGTGGAAAGCTGTTATGGAGCATTATAAACAACTTAACGTATTAGGTAAAAAACCTCAACTCGTATAAATTTCAACCAAACTATGTCTCAACATTTATCTGACAGAATCCAAAGTTTACCAATTTCAGCAACTTTGGCAATGGCTGCAAAAGCCCGCGAACTTAAAGACCAAGGAAAAGATATTATCGGATTAAGTTTAGGAGAACCCGATTTTAATACTCCTGAATTTATTAAGGATGCTGCGATTAAAGCAATCCAAGAAAACTACAATTCTTATACGCCTGTTGATGGCTATGCCGAATTAAAAGAAGCTGTTTGTCTTAAGTTTAAACGCGATAATAATTTGGATTACGATCCGAATCAAATTGTTGTTTCAACCGGTGCAAAACAATCAATTGCTAATATTGCACAAGTCTTATTAAACCCAGGTGATGAAGTTTTATTACCTGCACCTTATTGGGTGAGTTATTCGGCAATTGCAACATTGTGTGAAGCAAAATTTGTAGAAATCCCTTCAAGTATCGATACTGATTTTAAAATCACTCCCGATCAATTAGAAGCAGCGATTACGCCAAAAACAAAAATGATTTTCTTTAACTCACCAAATAACCCTAGTGGATCTATTTATACAGAAAAAGAATACAGAGCCTTGGCGGTAGTTTTAGAAAAACACCCTAATATATTTATCCTTTCTGATGAAATCTACGAGCATATTAATTACGGTACTAAAACGTTCAGTTTTGCTGCTATACCAAGTATGTATGATCGCACAATTACCGTAAACGGAGTGGCGAAGGCTTTTGCTATGACTGGCTGGAGAATTGGCTATATAGGAGCACCAGTATGGATTGCGAAAGCATGTACAAAAATGCAAGGTCAAATTACTTCAGGAGCAAATTGTATTGCACAACGAGCAACCATTACTGCTTTAGAAGCGCCTGTTTCTGAAATTCAATACATGGTAAAAGAATTTCTTAATCGTAGAGATATTATCTTAAAATTATTAAGTGAAATTGACGGGTTTAAATTAAATGTTCCCAAAGGAGCCTTTTATGTTTTTCCAGATATTTCTTCTTTTTTCGGAAAAACCATTAAAGGTCATAAAATTAATTCTGCCTCCGATTTCTCTATGTTAATTTTAGAAGAAGCAAATGTTGCAACAGTTACTGGTGATGCTTTTGGAGCTCCTGATTGTATTCGCATATCATATGCGGCTTCTGAAAAAAATATCAGAACGGCAATTGCAAGAATTAAAGAAGTACTGAGTTAAAACAAAATTAGCTTCAAAATTCATCTTTTTTATTTATATTTGAATACTTAATCTCGAATAAGTTTAACTATTTAAAAATATATGTTATGGCAATAATGAAAGTTATAGAAGTTTTAGCAAATTCTAGTAAAAGTTGGGAAGACGCTACAAGAAAAGCGGTTACTCATGCTTCAAAAAGTGTAAAACACATCAAATCTGTATTTGTACAATCTCAAAGTGCTGTTGTAGGTGAT
>Ga0256845_1001955_pt1 | contig 15662 bp, 12 predicted proteins | sample RiftiametaG_FD_189101 | JGI IMG/M metagenome (GOLD analysis project Ga0256845, IMG submission 189101) | Tube worm associated microbial communities from hydrothermal vent at the East Pacific Rise, Pacific Ocean - Riftia | ecosystem: Host-associated > Annelida > Integument > Unclassified ...
AGCTTCAGAACACCAAAGGTTCGCTCAACAATACTTCGCGTTCCTGAGTTTTGACGGTTAATTCTTTTTTCTTCATCGGTTAAAGGCTTGTTTCTATAAGCTCGCTTTAATACTTTGTTGGTAATGCGTTTTTTGTCCAATAAATCATTCGTTGCTGCACTGGCATAAGCGCTATCAGCATAAATGTCTTCTTCAAATCCCGTCAACAAGCTCTCAAACACTTTAGAATCATGAACATTTCCTTTCGTGTAATCATACGTTTTTATGAAACTATCTTCGTCAACATTAGCATGTACCTTAAATCCGTAAGTCGTTTTCCGACGACGATCAGAGCCATTTTTTACATTGTATGCGGCTTCAGGATCTAGTGTGTTTTTGCCATCCTTAATCTTTTTGGGACGACACTGTTTCGCTTTTATGACACTCGCATCAATTCACGGCTCTGCTATACTACTGAAATCTCCTAGTTAACTGATCAATGATTTTACAATTAGTTCAATTTAAAATGCTCTTACCCTGTAATTGCGATGGGTATATATATAATAATCGTAAAAAAAGTATATACTTAATATCTGATTAAAAATAGGAATGAAATACTATGTTGTGGCATTTGAAAATAGCTTTATTAATTTCTGCATCCTTATCGAGCCTTAGCTACGCTAAAAGCTTACATGTCTCAAAATCAGGAAGCGATTTATCAGGAAATGGCTCTGAATCTAAACCATGGATGACCCCAGAATACGGTGCCAAACAATTAAACTCTGGTGATACTCTTTTAATTCATCCTGGAACTTACACATTGTCACAAGAGAACCTGCCTTCTGACAAAAATGACATGAATAGGGCTCGAGCTCTTGTATCGCCACCATCTGGGATAAATGGAACAATTGACTCGCCGATAATAATCAAATCAACTGGTGATGGGAAAGTATTCCTTGATGCAGGTTCATCCCCTCAATGGGCTGCTATTGGAACTAATAGTGGAGATTATCTAGAAATTGATGGTTTTTCAATAAGAGGGGCCGCTATCTTATGGTCAACTAAGGGCGCTATTTTAAAAAACTGTAATCTATTTGGTGGTATAGATACCCCTCAATCGAATAATGGTGATAACTTTGGCGCTGTAGTGAGGGTTGAAAACTGCATCGATTGTTTAGTTCAGAATAATTTACTACATGATAACCAAATAGGCATTACTTTAGCTAATAGCCCTTTACTTATAGAATATGATTCTACAAATCTCATCATTGAAAATAATGATATATATAATAGTGTTGGGATAGGAATAAGATTAAAAGACAACCCTAACCAAGTGCACATACGGAATAATTATATATATGATAATTATCTTTCAGGAATTCAAGGAGCAAACCAAGACTCAGGGTTTGATATTTTTATTTACAAAAATATCATTAGAAACAATAATATATCGGGTGGAAAAGAGTATGGAGGGATATCTCAATTAGTTGAAGTTATAGGCTGGCAAATATATAACAATACTTTTATAAACAACAAAAATGCCGACATACGAACCAATTATAGCCAAGCATTATCAGACATAGAGGCATGGAATAACCTTCACGTTAATAACAATGAAAATTTTTATTCTGTCGGATGGTTTAACTCCGGAGCTAGTTTTTCTTCTCAATGGAAATATTCTGATTACAATAACTTTTACGGCAACTCAAGTTGGGTAGAGCGCTCTAATATTTGGAATACCCTAGAGGCGTTTAGCAATGCTGTAAAATTTGACTCAAATTCAATATCTGCAAACCCAAACTTCATCAATATAGCTGGAAAGCACTCGAAAAGCTTCCAAAGAACTAGCTACCCTAAAAATGGACGAGGTGGTGAATTTGAGCAAGTTATGGGAGCCTATATCACAGGTAATGAAACAATAGGCTCAAACGGTATTAGAAAAACCCCAAAATCTCCAGCAGAGCCCATTATCAACTAGAAAATCGGATGCGAAAACGTAAAATATTATATGATATTCGGTAATCTTCCCATTTTTAATAGAAGCATTCTGTAGAATTAAGCGACCTCAGCGTAAAGGTCTGATTTTTCGATGCTTTGAAATCAGTCGACTGATTTGCTTTGCGATAGACAAAATTCACCAGTGTTTTGCGAATAAATTGATATCGCTCTGGTTTACTGCCCAATACGCTAAAGGCTACGCGTTGGTTGCCTTCTAGGAACTTCTTAATGGAATCAATGTGTCTAATTGTTTTAATGTCATGATCGCTCTCATAGGTTGAGATCATGAACAGAATTGGTAGAAAAGTAAGCTTTATATTGGATTTATCTAAAATATGACTTCATGCTCATTTCATATTGGACAAGTCTTAATGGTGAGGCTTAGCGTTATAATGAATATCAAGGACTATTCCAAGTAATATTTGGAAACCTTTTATTCAAAGAATACTCATAAACGGCCTTACATTTAAAATAAGAATTTGGATAAAAATCAACTGATTTATTTAATAGTGCGGAAGCTACCGATATATGAAGTCTATCGGTTTCTACACTATTAAAGCGCATAATTAGCCTAAGTAAACGCCAAACCGTATAATCAATTAACTCTCGGCTTTTTGTTCCAAACTCGTAAATAACAGATAAATCAGCGTTACCCTCTGGTAGTAAATTTCCCGAAGACTCTACGTCATCCCTATAAAAGATTCCTTTACTTTTTCTTACAAAGATACTTTGGATAAACTCAAAAATGGAAACTTTTACCAATTTTATTAACGAAGGTACTTCGTCTCTTAAATCAACGCCCTTAATGAGCCCCATAAGTTTTCTAAGAATCAAACTTAACGTATTTGGATATTTTCGTGATAGTATAAGCTTAATATCTAAGTGTAGAGCCATATCATGATCTATAAAATTTTGGCAATTTACTCCAAATTTTAGCATATGCTCATAAGATACTTTTTCTCGAGCAAAAATAATACAATTATTTCCCAATTGACCTAGCAAGTCTTCATTAGCTGTAATTGTGTGAGGTAGTAGGATAAATAGTTTTGCTTTTTCATGCACACCTTGTATAAATTTTTTGGCATCGCCATAAATATGGTTAAGATTTCCTCCCCCTGCATAAATAATAATTTTGTCTTTAGCATTAAATGTTTTTAAATCAATAAATTTTATTTTTAGATTTAACTCATCAAAAACTTGAAACGTACCCGCGGCAATTAACGCATCACCTGCATTCCCAGGATTAGTGCAGTAATAAATAATCTCATTTTTATCAATATTTTTTAATACATCTATAACGCTTTTATTTTTCATAATATCACTTTATTTTGTCAAATTATTAATAGTTTTTATTAAACGATTTTTTTGTATATTTAGACTCAAGTTATCTAATATACGCTTACGAGCGGCTATTGACATTTCAACTAATTTTCCGTTATCTGATTTTCCTAATTCATTCAATAATCTTGCCAGCTCTTTGTAATCACCTGGGGGGAAGAGAAGCCCTGTTTTTTTATCCTCTATTGTTTCTACAAGCCCTTGAAGAGCCGATGCTAAAACAGGTAATCCACAAGACGCCATTTCTAATGCAGACATGGGGAATGAATCCCAACCAGTTGAAGCAATAACGCCCAAATCGCAACTCGGTAATATTTTGGGTAAGTCATCTCTATATCCAGCAAAAGTTACATGTTTCAAAGCTTTATGATCTTTCATCATACCCAAAAACACCTGCTCTTCTCCAGGGCGATTTCCACAAACCACTAAATGCCAATCGTTATCTAAAATATTTTCGATAAGATATTTGAATGCATCAATAATAACATGCACCCCTTTTCTCTCTTCCATATGCCCTGAATAGATTGCAACTTTCCTCTCATCAGGAATGGTAAATATTTCATGAACATAATTTTTATAATTTACATTAGGTTTTAGTTCTTCCGTATCAACACCTGTTGGTATAACTTTTGTTCTATTTATAGAGATACCCCTTCCGTGCGTTGCGTATCGCCTCATAGACTCAGACTCAAAGATAAATAAATCTGGTTTTCCTTGTTTTAATAAAACCTCAATTTTTTTAAATAATAATTTAATACCGCTATTAAGGCTACTAATCGTCGATCCCCAATAAGAAATGACTTTCTCTACATTCCCTTTTCGTAACACATCAATTAATAGTCCAGAAACCTGCAAATCAAAACAAAGGGCTAGATTAATATTTTTAACTTTAATTAAATTTAATATTTCACCAAAATACTTTTGTTCATTTAACTTTAAGGGGTTGAGCTCGAACACGTTACTAAATTCAATAGGAAGAGATATAGGGTGCTCTCCATTGTATTTAGTAAATGAAAAAAATACATTTTCAGCTGAACCGCATATTTCAACCATTACATCGTAAAAAGTACGCTCTAGTTTAGCCATTGCATAACCAGCGTTTACAGGAGTGTGGAAACTAACTAAAATATTCATTACTTATCACTCTTAAATATCATTAATAATTTCTTCATTTCAAAAACACCACGTTTATATAATTCTGGGAGTTGTACCTTAATAACAAAAACAAACATCATCAAAAGTAGTGAAGTTAGAAACGCATAGAAACCAATACTCTTAAATGGCGACTCAAGCCATGGATTGAAATATACGAATAAATAGTATAATGATAATATAAAAACAACTCCAACATCTACAACTATAATAGATATTCCCATATCATAAAATCTTCTTGCTCTCGAATGTATGATATGTAAATTAATAATAGTAGCAATCATCACTCCAAAAGCAGCCCCTTCATAGCCCCATCTTGGTATAATTAACCAATATATTAATGAAACAATACCTGTGTAAATTAAACTGTTTTTAGCAAGTTCTTTACTTTTATCCATAACCAGAAAACTAAAGTTTAAATACCAGCCAAGAGGAATTATAACACTTGCTATAGCTAGGGGAGCAACCACTTTAGATGCGTCATGAAACGAATCATCTGACATAATTGATATAATAGGGCCTGAAAAAATTGAGACAACCAAGCTCAAAAACAAAGATATTAGAGTGATGACATAGAATGTATTCTTAAAAATACTTACAGCATTATCCCTTTCATAAACACGAAACCTTTCGACCTGCCAAAAAGAAAAAAATGGCGATAAGAATAATGCTCCAACCAAAGCTCCAAATGTCGCTCCAAGGTTATAGAGCCCCAAAGAGTCTAGTCCACTATAAAATTTAATGAAAACCTGATGAGATGAGCCGTTATATAGCCCAAGTAGCCCAGACAACCAAAGTGGAGCACTAAATAATAATAAAGGTTTAACCAATGAAAATCTAAATTTAGCTGTTTTTTCTGTATTGAATAAAATCCAAAAAGTTACAATAGTTAAAATCACATACACTATTGCTGAACTAGAAATTATTCCAATAATTCCCATTTCATAATATACAACTAGTACAATATTAATGAGCAACTGTAGAAATAATTTTAAAACATTAAGCACTAAGTATAATTTTGCTCTATCAAGAATTTTAAGGTATTGAAACCCATAAACTTCAAGTGACGCAAACAAAATATTAATACTAGCAATTGAAACCACTAAAGCAAATTCGGCACTTGAAAAAAGTAACGTAGAGACTTCTTCTGAATAAAAGACTCCAAACAATACTGGTAGAATACAAAACAAAGAAGTAACAGAGGCTGAAGTTAAGCAAATTTCTGCAAGGCTATTTTTGACTTTTTTATCATAATGAAATTTTGAAATGGAATGCTCTAACTGTCCACCCAGCACGGTTTGAACTAAAGAGACGTAAAGCACCAAAAAACCTGCCACGCCATAATCTGACGGTGTCAAATAATTAGTATATATTGGAAGCATTATAAAACCAACAACACGACCAAGAATTGTGCTAAATCCATAATAAAAACTTCGATTCAAAACTCTACTAGAAAATGATTTATTACCCATTTAACTGAGACTCTGTTGAACAAGGTGAAAAATAATCAACATACTAGGAAAACCCATATAAATGAGAGGTTTTTTCAGCCATCGCTAAAGCAGTGTGTTTAAACTTAAAGGGGTCTAATGGCTGAGAAGTTAATAAATGAGAGCAAATCACATTCAAAAAGTTTTCTTGGTACGGAGCCCTATTTTCAACACGAATCACTTCAGAAAAATGATTAAATGGGGGAATGTTTCGCGTAATTAGAGCCGTAGACAAAGCGATGGTTTCCAGTGCAACCATAGGCATACCTTCATGGTCGGAACACATAACAACAACGTCTAAAGAATATATACATGCTGGAATATCCGTTCTATGGCCGTGAAAAATAACAGAGCCATCAAGTTTAAGCTGTTTTGCTCTAGATTTTAGTTCTCCTAACATTGGGCCATCTCCAATAATGTGAAATTGGAAGTTTTCACCTCTTTTTATTGCTAAAGAAGCGATTTCTAAAAAAATATCAACTCGCTTAACTTTAACCAAACGACCAATAATACCAATATGTTTTATTTCAGGCTCCGCTAGCTTAAAGTCGACTAAATAAGTAGCATCCATAAGCATTTTCACATCAACACCATTTTCAACAACATGAATCATATTTACAGGGAAGTCATGAACTAATTTCAGCTTTAAATCCGTGGAAACCGCAATAATGGCTTGTTGCAAGTAACGCCCCACCAATTTATCTATCAATCTTTGAATTTTAGTTTTCCAATTGCCTTTAAACTCGTATGCCCCATGTTGAGTGCGAATACAACGAACTCTTACACTAAATAAATTTGCCAGAGATGCTAATATATTTTCTTTTTGCCTATGAGTATGAATAATATTTGGTTTTAAGCCTTTAAGAATGCTTATCAACCTAAAAAACACACCAGCGGAACTAATGTTGGATTCATCTAAAATAGTTACATCTATTTTTACACCTCGTAATTGATTGGCTAGTTCACCGTCATTCATTAAAACCACATAAATGTCATGAGTCAATTTTAATTGCTTAAGTAATGTAAATGCTTGTACTTCTGCTCCAGCCCATAAATCACCGGATATTACATGTAGAATTTTTTTTTGCTTCACTATTTTACCTTCACATCCATTCCTCAACTATTTTTTATTAAGAAATAAGTATTCCCTGTCGGTCGACATTATACAGCGAAGCAAGAGTGTTGAGAAACAACTAAATGAATAAAATAACAATTATTGTTTTTTTAATGTCCTCAGCAATTTTAATAATCTATTTTTAGCTGCTAACTCTTTTTTTGCATATTCAATTTTAAATTTTGCTATATTTTCTTTAATCAATCCTCTTTTAAGGTAAGCATATTGAATTGCCGAAACTAACTCTTCAACGGTCACTTCCGAATAAAAAGCTGCATCACCAAATAGATCTTTATTGACGAAGCTATTAGCTAAAAGAATAGGTTTATCTAAAGAAATAGCTTCATATGCTCCACACACTAAACAATCCTCACGTGTAGTTATATCCAAAATAACATTAGCATGTTTCATCATCCATATATAATCTGATTCACTAACAAAACCTAACATTGTCACATTGCCTGGAATATTAAGATCCTTATTTTTAGCAAAAAAGTTATTGAATTTTCCAGTAAATGCAAATGACAAATCAGGCAAAAGTGTTGCAGCATTAAGATACTCTTTGATAGGTTCATCTTCAGACCAAGAGCAAACAACAAATATGTCATATTTTAACTCGTTAGACCTACACACCTTGCTATCTATCAACATAGATGGCAATGGATCTGGTAAAACAAAACTACTAATCGAAAAACCTTTTAAAAAAAGCTGGGTATGAGGGTTAGTAACTATTACAAAGCTAGCTTGTCTGAGTATCCATCTATTAAAAACTTGAAGAAGAAAAAAACGCCCTTCTAAAGGCCTTACTCCTGCATTATGTGCATCTATTACCACTTGAGTAGAGGTTAGTTTTGCAAGGCATATGCCAACAAACGATAATACTATTGACGGATTTTGCACAAATACAGTTGAATAACCTTTAGTAAAAATAGATATTGTTCTCTTAATATAAATTATATATCGAACAAATGTATTTTTAATATCATCAAACTCGTAATAATCGGAAGAAAATAAATTGGCTAAAGACACGTTTCTTGGTTGCCGTTCCCATGTTATCCATGCAGTTTTATAATGCATTCAACTTTCCTTTATATAAGATATACTATTTACCCCCTATTTTTATTTAGCTATATATATAAAATAGGATTTTCTCTAAACTACCAGCATTTATTCAGCTAATAAAGAATAAAATTTAATAATTAGTGCATTAGCTATATTGTCAATAAAGCATATATACCATATTATAACTTTCTATAACCAAAACAATTGCTAAAAAGAGACCTCTATAGGTCAATACCTAAATAAAGCCTATGAAAATAAAATACATTTTTAAAAAACTTATAAAAAATTTAATCGATATATATTCTGCAAATTTTGGTCAGCACAAAAAAGAAAGTAAATCGCCCCGCCTTTGGATCATGATGTACCACAGAATATTACCTAAAGAAGATCCAAGGTATGAAAATGAAGAGCCTGGAATGATAGTAGAGCCTGATACACTAAAAATGCATTTACAAGTATTAAAAAAAGAATTTACTATGGTGAAACTCTCTGATTGGATAGAGCGAAAAAATAATAATCAGACTCTCCCGAAAAAAGCTTGCGCCATTACTTTTGATGATGGATGGATTGATAATCATGAATATGCATTTCCTATTTTAGAAAAGGAAAATATTCCCGCTACCCTATTTATCGTATCAGATATGGTAACAAACGGCCAAGAGTTTTGGCCTAACAGAATAAGTAGGATTCTCAAACAACCTAAAGAGTTGTTGCAAGAAATAGAATGGTTAGCTCCATATTTATCTGACAAAAAAATAGACAGGGAAACGCTAGCCACCATCATAAGTAACCTAAAAAAACATTCGGACCAACAAGTTTTAGAGCTTATTTTAAATGCTGAAAAAGAGTTAAACCTAAAAAGAAACCTATCTCCAACTTTAATGAATTGGGAGCAAATAAAACAATGCTCCCAAAAAGGTCTAATTGAAATTGGCTCTCACACAGCAAACCATATTCGCCTTAAGCAAGAGCTCCCTCCTAGTCTTTACAGTCAAGAAATAATGCTAAGTAAACAAAAAATTGAAAAAGAACTAAATAAAACCGTTAAATTATTTTGTTATCCTAATGGAGATTATTGTAACGACGCGATTAAAGAAGTCTCTAAATATTATATAGCGGCAGTAACAACTGAAAAAGGTATCAATAGCTCAAACGAATTAAAAAGGTTTACGCTAGCAAGAATCCCTGTACATCAAGACATTAGCGATACACCTAGACGCCTACTCGCTCGCATATCAAATTGGCGTTAAAATAAAAAATTGACTAAACGCTAAGGCAACCCTTTTACAATATAGGGTCCAATTAACTTTGTCAGTGCTACTGGCAATTTTTGCCAAGTATTAATGACCAGCTGATATTTTTTATTATTATGGTTCATTTGAGGTATATCCATACCTTCTTGTAATTGGTAGTACCAATAGAGTTGCTTTTGCTCTGCTCCCCATTGTTTCTTAAAACGTAATGTTCCGGCATCTTTGCTCGAACGTCCAAAATCAAATGTTTGGTAACCCAATTCAATGGTTGCTTTTAGAATGTTCCAATAAAGAAACATATTAACACCTATTTTGTTCACCTTGCGTAAGGTAGAAGCCCAAGGGATCTCCATCATTTTACCATCACCTAGTAAAAACCCTGTACCCACTGCCTCGCCATTTAATCGAACAATTGCGATTTTTGCTGATTGTGGAAACCATTGAAAAATAGCTGAAAAAAACTTTTTAGAATAAACAGGGGTCCCTAAATCTCTCATGTTGATACTGAAAACATGATAAAAATCATCTAATAATTCAATACCACCAAATTCAAATGTAACACCTTCTCTTACAGGTCTTTTGACCTGAGCTCGTCTTTTGGAACCAATATTTTTCCATAAAATATCAGGGTCTTCAGGCAAGTCTAATAACATAGTCACTTTATCTTCACGACAAGGTAATGGGGTATTAACTGCCTCATTATTTCGCAGCTCTGTATGTGAGCAGCCTAAGGACTGTCTTAATGATTCAGATGCCTTGTATAGCGATTCAGCAACTTCTGTGTTGTCTGCAATACAACCACCATAGTTAAAATACGGCATTGAGACTAAGTAGTCTCCAAACAACAAGCTCTTTAATCGTATTAAAGGCAATATACCAATAATTTGTTGATTTTTATCACTGGCATATAAATAATGTGATTGATGACCAAATACAGATTTTACTAATTTTCTCCAATCGGATTGGTGATATAAGCTAGCATGCATTTTAGCAGCATACTCATCCCAATTATTTTCTAATTCAGTTGTTAATTCTTTAACGATAATTTTGTTCAATTCATTAAGTCCATATCTATTAATATTGAGTCATTTACAAGCTTAGTTGCTTTTATCAATAACTTATTTTAATTTTTTGATTTTCAGAAAATAGTTCTAACTGATTTAATTTGTTAATCATGGTGGTAAATTTAAATTCACTCAATAGTCTTGATAAACGATTTTCACATTGATCTAAATTATTATAATGCCTAAATTTTGAAAAACGACTAACTTTCACTTGTGGTTGTTCTGGATCTATTTCCCAAGGGTGCAAATAAAAAACAAAAGAACGATCTTTATTATTTATTCGGTTGTAAAAATAACGAGATAACCAATATGGATAAAGTCTAAAATATCCCCCGCCAGCAACTGGAATAGTTTGCCCCAACATTTTATAAGTTGATAAAGGGTATTCTACTAAACTATGCCCTTTTGGCGTTTTTAATAGGTGGGGTTCTTCCGGGGAGCCATGAATGCCATATCGGTCATGATGAACAGGAAAAATACTTGAATCGTATTTAAAACCAGCCTCAGCTAAAATATCTAATGCCCAAAGTGATTTTCTTGTGATCGAATAACTCGCTGCGCGATAGCCTAAAACTTGTTGGCCGGTTATATCTTCTAGCAGCTTCTTTGAATGCTCTGTTTCTTGTTTAAAAACTTCTGGTGTTTGACTATAGATTAATTGATGACTGTAGCCATGACTTGCTACTTCATGTCCACGATTTGCTATCTCTTCAACAAGCTTTGGAAAACGGTCTGCAACCCACCCAAGAATAAAATGAGTGACCTTCACATCGTGTTGGTCAAAAAGGTCTAATAGTTTATGAGTATTGGCTTCAACTCTAGGTTTAATGCTGTCCCACTCAGAAACATCAATAGCCTCTGCTAAAGCGGCAACCTGAAAATAATCTTCTACATCAATAGATATTGCATTCTGAACAGTACTAGTCATATTTTCCCTATTGAGTTAGTTGTTTTCTATATAGAACAATCAATGCAGTGTTGTTTAATACAACGTTATTTAACATATCGATAAGATAACGTAAATCAAAAGACAACCGCATTATACATCATCAATATGTTAGATAGAATTGAATCAGTAGATTTAATCGACTAATATCCCGAGTCGTTATAAAATGACTCTTTTATTAACCTGTTATAGGCCATCCCTTTGTTGTCAGAACTTCGTCCTGTTGGAAACCGCATTAAATTAAATGCAACGCCTGTCGATCCTGAGTTATTTAGCCCCTATAGCTTTATTGGTTTTTCTTCAGGGACTGATGCTTTAGCTGCCGCTCTAATTAGCATTGCAAAAAAAAATCCAGAAATAAAAGACCCTGAAGTTCTAGTCCCCGCCTACACTTGTCCTGACATAATCAGCGCTTGCATATTTGCAAAAGTTAAACCCATTTTAATTGATTTTGAAACGGAGCATGTTTGGTTAGATTTAAAGTCATTAACCGAAAATATTAGCTCTTCGACTGTTGCTATTGTTGCTATTAACTTCTTGGGTATTCCTGAAAGAATTGAAGCCATAAGACAAATAATTAACTCAAATAAAATCACTATTATTGAAGATAGTGCTCAAGGATTAGCCAAAAAAGATTGTGATAATTATTGGCATGGCGATATTGTGATCACTAGTTTTGGTCGAGGGAAACCGTTAAACCTTATGGGCGGAGGTGCGATTCTTTACAAGAAGGATGTGTTAGATACAGAGATTCAAAACAATCTCAATATATTAGTTAGCTCTCTAGCAAAAGCTAAATCAAGTAGCTCTGATAACTTAATTTACAGATTTAAAACATACTTATTTAACCTTTTAAGTTATTCATTTTTCTATTATTTTCTCAATAAAATTAAATTTCTTAAGTTAGGAGAAACAAAGTATCATGCGGTAGAAAATATTAAGCTAATGCCAAAAACGATTAGTGACCAATTAAAAAGCAATTACAAGCGTTTTATTAATAGACACTCTCCTAGAGAAAAATATGACGCTATTTTTAACTCTCTAAAACAGAGTTCATACATCAGTTTAGCAACCAAGCACGGTTTAACTAAAGACAATAACTTACTAAGATACCCAATCCTCGTCAAAGACAAAAATAAGTATTCAATAATATTTAGTGAGTTAGAAAGGCAAGGTTTAGGTGCATCAAAAATGTATAAAGATATTTTACCAAACATTGATGGCGTGAAAGCTTCAATGCTAAAAAATACTCTTCAATATCCTAACGCAAAAGAAATTTCTAAATCGATTATTACTTTCCCTATGCATGAAGATGTCAATGATAAGCAGATTGGAAAAATAGCTAAAATACTTTTAAAACATTCTTGTTAACATGATTAATAATAACTGTTTTGCCCTATAACTTACCTCTATCAGAATAGGTGACAGTAAAAAAAGTGGATTTAGAAATATTAGATGTCTCAATTCCGCTCGTAGGTATTTGTAAGGAATCTCTTACTGAATAAAAAAGAGAGAAAGTAAGCTTTGAAGAATATACATAATTGTAACCAACACTGTAACTTTCAACTTCATTTGATAGTACATTTGCAGATAAACCATCAAATTCACTTTCAGACTTTCCATAAGAAAGCCTTATACTTGACATTCCAGAGTTGTCTAAAACCCTTGAAAGTCTATAAACCAAATTAAATGAGTAACCTTTTTGTTCCTCAGTATTATCAACTGATAAAACATCTCTTGTTTGATGATAGTAATTAAGTGAAGTCGTTAAGTTATCACCATTGATATTATAATTAAATAACCGTTCTTCAACTTTTTGCGCTCGTGCAATATTATTGTTTTGCTGGTTAACGGTAATGGTATTTGTTGCTAGATTGTTTCTTAAAGGATTATTAAATCCGTCGGAATATATAATATCAAAAGATTGTGTGCGATTTATTTGGCGTGTATAAGAAAGTTGTTTATGATCTAACTGGTATTCATTAAATGATGCATCGGTTACATGTGATTGACCTAACTCTACTTGTAATTGATTGGCTTGGCCTGCAACCACCCAACGAAAAAAATAATCTTTTCTGTCATAATCGATCGCACCTTGCCCAATTGATTTTTCAAAATCGACTTCTCCATTTCGTGCATTTAAAGATATACTATTTGTAGAATTAATCTGATTAACATAATTAATTAAAAAACTTTTATCTTCGCTAGAGCTACCTGTATTAATAGGAGAACTTTCTACATCCTCTAAATTATAATCAACAAATGTAATCAGCATATTTATCTTATTGGCAGAATTTATTTTAAAAAAATAATTAGGCTGTATCGCAAAAACATTTTCGTTACGTAAGTTATTCACTTCAGCAGATTGAAATCGATTTGTGGGAGCTTCAGAAAGTCTAGCTAAGCTAGCTAAAGAAAAATTAGATGTTGAAGATTGATACAATGCAATACCTTCAAGGTCTGAAAGCTCTTCATTATTTAATTCCGCATCAGAATAATCTACATAAGAAAAACGTCCTGACAAATTCAAATCCCATTCTTTTTGGTTAGAATTTGATAAATTTAAAGACACTCCAAATTCATTTGATTGACCTGCTGAGCCATCACTTCTCTGGCTAAGGTTTGAACTATCAGTATAGCCAGCATCTAACGAGTATTGATACTCTATTGCCAAAACATTGGAAACAAAAATAAAATTTACACATGATATAAAAACAAATTGTATTTTTTTTATTCTCAAAATAAGAATTCCTTTTTATTTTTACTTGTTTTTTTTAAAAATTATCAAGTAATACACCTGCCAGTTTTTCTTCTCCGATAGTCATTGCAGCTTGCATAATTTCTTCATCGGTACATTGACCATATGGAGCGACTAAAATAACTTTGTCACATAAATCAATCAAAATTTGAGCATCTGCAGAATCTAAAATACTTGGTGCGTTAATAATCGGATAACGATCAGGATAGCGTTCTATTAATTCCTTTACAAAATGGATCATTCTATCTGAAGTGAAATACTCTGCAGAATTTTCTCTTGTAAATCCGCTTGGAACTAACCTTAGCCGAGGTATTCCCGTTTTACATAACACTTCATTTCCTTCCCAAGATTCTGTTTCTAAGTAATCAATTAAACCTTTTGCCTCTACTTTATCAAATAATTGATTTAATGATGGGTTTTGAATATTAGCTTCAATAAGTGTGGATGTTTTAGCTTCATCTAATGCAAAAGTTGCTGCAATATTAGCAGAGATTAAGCTATGGTCGCCTAAGCTTGTTACAGAAGTCACTAAGGTCACAAAATTATCTTTATTCGATGAAACAAGAAGTCGAGTCCTTAGGTTTCTATATTTATCTAACAGTTTGCTATCTCGCATGTTTGCATAAATTAATCCTTTGGCATCTAAAATATCAGTGGTATACAATTCATCCTCAGACATTCGAGAAATACCACTACGAGATGATACTAATTGGTGCGCTTCTTTTTTATTTGGTACATTCGTCTCAATATTATATGAATCAGTGTTCTCTATAGGCTCACCGTTTTCATCTTTATTTTTGTTCATTGCCTTTAAATAGGCTTTCTCTAAGGTGCTCATAGTTTAACCCTGAAGTCTTATGAAAATAGCGTAACCATATATTAACCAAACGCCAACCACGGTGGCAGCCATTATCGATATTTTGATTATATTTTGCTTAGCTATATTAGGTGTTACAACATCGTATATTTTCCCTATGACAGGGATGCGAACAACTTCTCGAAAAAACAACTCGTTTCTTACTTTATTATCCAACAAGGTTAAACCGTAAATTAAAAGAATAGGTAAAATAAAACTTAAAACAAGCCCCGCGAGAATAATATGGCCAAAACGTATGCCTTTGGGGATAGTTGGTAACGCCGCAGGATCTTGCAATTTCATTGTTTGGCCTTGACCATCAATATCAATATTCATTGAAATTCTAGCATTTTCTCTTTGACCCAATAAATCTTGATACATTGTTTGATTCACATTGTAATCACGATTTAGTTCAGCTATTTCAGCTTCAACAGCATTAATTTTTCCTAATGTATCTCTTTCTCTTTCTGTTAACCGTTGTAATTGATGTAATTTAGAGTTTAAGGCTATTATCTTAGTTTCGGATAACAACATATTACTTCTCAACTCTTGAGCAACAGTGCCCGTTGGTTTTTTACTTTGTCCAGATTGTCTTAGCTCTTCACGTTGTTTTGCTTCACTTAAAAGTGATTCTTTAAGCGTGTTAATTTGG
>Ga0256845_1001956_pt1 | contig 15655 bp, 12 predicted proteins | sample RiftiametaG_FD_189101 | JGI IMG/M metagenome (GOLD analysis project Ga0256845, IMG submission 189101) | Tube worm associated microbial communities from hydrothermal vent at the East Pacific Rise, Pacific Ocean - Riftia | ecosystem: Host-associated > Annelida > Integument > Unclassified ...
CTCTTTGGCCATTCGGGGGGCGGGCTGCAGATTTGGCAACTCGACCGCGGCGCCAAAAATCCACTGAGCGACAAGCGGCGCTGGCGACTGCCGACAGAGCACGACATCACTACCGTCGGTGTGCACCGAGACGGCGACCGACTGCTCACTGGAGACGCCGAGGGCATCGTCATCCTGTGGTCCATAAAGAGCAAGAATAGGGGCAAGAATAAGAGCAAGAATAAGGGCACAAAGTTCATTCCGCGCAAGCTCAACCTCGGCGAATCCAACGCGATCTCGCACGTCGCCTTTGTGCCGACCAAAGACCGCGCACTCTACACAACAACCCGCGGCGACCTCACCCGTGTCAACACCGCAAAAAGGGGGCGGCGAGCCACAGATACCCCCTCCTACCGCCTGTCCTCCGAAGTCGGTGAGGTCGACATGCTGCTCATCGATCCCTCTGGGCGGCGAGCGCTAACCGTTTCGGCAACCTCCGGCCGCCAACTATGGGACCTCGGGAGCGAAAATAGCGAGTACCTGCGCAAGCTTGATGAGGGTGGCCCGCGCTGGAACGAAGCTTTCGTGGTGCCCAACGCCGCCGAGATCATCTCTGGCGATGCAGACGGGCGAATCATGTCCTGGGATCTGCTCGCCGAACGCAGTGACGCTGGAGCCTGGTCGCTAACTGAGCAACGCGGGGCCATCGACGCGATCGCACAACCTCCGGCCAGGGAGGGCACACCTACATTCTTTACCGCTAGTCGCGACAGCACGATCCGCGAATGGGAGTACCGCACGGGGCAACCACTCACAGTCCGCACAATCGCCACCGAGGCCGACGTAAAGCACCTCGCCGTCAGTCGACACCATATCGTCGGCGCCGCCCAAGACCGCCTCTGGATCTGGGACCGCGGACCCGAAGAGGAGCCCAAGCCGCTCGTCGAGCTGAGCGCCGGACGAGCGATCCATCACCTGGGCCTCAGCCGCGCGACCGGAGACTGGCTGGTCACTATCGATGAGACCGGCCGGATGAGATCCTGGCACATCACTCAACACCTCAACCGACAGCCCGACCAAGAGATGAAGATCGAGGGCACTGTCAGGTCGCTCGTGGTGCTCAAGGAGCGGGCATTTGTCGCGACACATAATGGCAACGCCAGCGAAATTATGTCCTGGGATCTCGGCGCTAGCAAAGCGATCCAACGCACCATCGCCACCGGCGGTCGGTACTCCCGCCTGGTCACAAGCCAAGACGGCGAAATCATCGCCTACGGCGAGGACAACGGCGCCGTGCACCTCCTCCAGGGCGAAGAGAGCAAAGGCAAGAGCAGCGTCGCTGGAGCCGTGACCGCGTTGGCGCTCTCATTCGATAATTCTCAGCTCGCCTTCGGATCCAGTCGAGGGGAGATCGGCCTGCTCGCAAAAAACAACGCAACACCGCTTACCCTCAGCGATGGCGCTGCCGATGAGATCTCGGAACTCGCCTTCGCTCAAGACAATACTCTGCTCGTCGCGGCCGGCGAGCATCTCTACAAGTATCAACTGCCTAGTACCGACGGACCCGCCGATCCACACGACCCACATGTGCTCGATCTCTACGGTCACAGTGGAGTGATCACAGCCCTGCGGGTCGATGCAGGCCAGGACTACGCGGTCTCCGCAGGACTCGACGAGGCGCTCATGGTCTGGCCCCTTCGCGGCGATCGGCTGATCCATCGCCTTTGCTCAAAAGCCGAGATCAAACTACTCAGCCCCGGCGCCCGACGCAAGGCTGGACTCGCTAACGAGTCGCCGGAGCTCTGCCGCTGAGCTGAGCGCATACGCCAAGATTAGGGTCCCGCGGGCGCTCTACCCGGATCTGGGAGCGGTCAGGGGCCCTCTGCCGCGGAGCCGCTCGCGTCGCCTGTTTCGCCACTGTCGCCACTGTCGCCAGTTTCGCCAGTTTCGCCAGTCTCGCCAGTGCCAACAGCAGCGGCGCGATCGAGCAGCATCGCCGCCTCGCGCGAAAGGCCGGTCTTCTGGGTATGCAGATAGCTCTGAGTGGTCTGCAAATAGGTATGGCGAGCGACGGCCTGGATCATATGCACGCTCGCTCCCAGGTTGGCGAGACGAGTCAACGATGTATGCCGCAGCAGGTGCGGCCCGCTCTTCTCGAGCCCCGCGCTCCGCTGGAGCTGACCGAGTAGGTACCAGATCGACCCCTGTGAGTGCTGCGCCCACTTGCCGCCGGTATGACACGATTGGCGGTAGAGAACCAAATCCCCGCGGTGCTCCTCCTGGCGCAGCTCGCTGAGCGCCGAACGCAGAGCCGAGGACAGAGCGATCTTCCCGATCACGCCCTTTGGCGTCTGCTCCTCGCCGGCGTATACACTATGCTGAATAAGCACAGTGCCCATCTTGAGATCGACATCCTGCCATTTTAGGGCACAGATCTCGGATACCCGCAGACCGACATCAAGCGCCAGTAGAACGATCACCAAGGCACTCGTATGCCGGCATCGCGCCGCCACTGTCAAAGCCGCGATTTGTTCGCCCGTGAGCACTGATTTCGGCCGTTTCCGGGGCTCCGGCAGACGTTCAAAATGCGGTGTCAACTCGACCAAACGGAGCTTTCGGGCAAAACGGAGCATCTTCGCGACCTTCGAGAGCACGATATTTGCAGTGCTCGCCGCTAGCTTTCGCCGGAGCCAGGCGCGGTAGGTCGACACCCTACTATCATCAATCGCAGCCAAGGGCAGATCGCCGAGGCGAGGCTCGATGTACAGCCGCCATACCTTTTGATAATAGTCGCGTGTCGCGTGTTTGAGCAGCTCGACGTGCTCGGGTTGAAAGCGATCGCGGTAAAATTCGCGAAGCGTCACCAATTTGGCTCGTCGCCTTTGCCGCGGCAGCCTGAGCCCAGACTCCGCCTCCCCGGATCCCTGCTCCGCCTCCCCGGATCCCTGCTCCGCTTGCTCCACTTGCAACGCGGCCGCCCGACGCTCGCCCCACAAACGCGCCTGCTGTTCGTCACACCCGGCCGGCGCGACGATACGTCTACGGATATCATCTCCATCGGGGTAGGCGGGATCTTTGAGGCGAATATCGACCTGCCAGCGCCCCTTGTCCTTGGAGTAGGGACGAAGCGCGATCTTTATAATCGTCGCCCTTTGCTTCGGCGATCGAGCCTGGGCCCCTAACCATTGGAGCACATCGTCGCGCGTCCATGCGAGCGTACGTCCAAGCCTCATCGGCGCAGGCAGCTGCCCGCGGATCGCCCGATGACGGACAGCTTTCCGCGAGATCCGCAGCAGGCCAGCGAGGTCCTGGACGTACAAGATCTCCGGCAAATCGCTCAGGGAGACCGCAGCTTCGCGCCCTACACAAGCCGCAACATCTGTCGAACGAGCGCGCATCTCCACATCCGCGCCCCCGTCGGCAACACGAGACCCCTGAGACCTGTCGCTACGACCCGATCTCATCAGCTCCGTGCTCCTCGCCCCTCGCCCCTCGCCCACTCCGCCCCTCCTGCGACTCACCCTTATCTGCCAGCCACAACAACAGGCTATCGAGCCGCCGGTCGGCTGTCATCGGAAGTAATCGCCCCGTTGCAGACATGTCTGATAGGACAGCATGCAAATTCTTCGATGACCCACACCATCTCTCCAGCATCTCTCCAGCGCACCTCCGAGCATCTACACGTCAAAGCATCGCCACGACCCCGTACCAGACCCAGCGATCCGCGCAAAGGCGCCCTCCCCTGACAACCCTCGCGACTGGCACCTAGAGGCCGCTTTCGGGTGTAGAAAATCGACACCAAGACCGGTGAAGAGCTCGGGCGCTATATGACGCGGCCAAACACCTCGGGCTCACCGTCGCGGACCTCGGTTAACCGCCACGGTGACGTTGCGGTAGCGAACCGAAACGGCGGAGTGACCAAGATTTTCGCCCGCGAAGAGAACTGCATCGACACCAACAACAACGGCATCATCAACACCTCGACAGGTGCCAATGATGTGCTCGCCTGGGGCCTAGATGAGTGCATCGGCTGGCATACACCGGTCGCCCACTCCGACAATCGACCGATCGCCTGGACCCCAGGGACGTTTAACGAGGAAACCTGCCTCTGGGAGGATCTCCACGTCTGGACCTCGTGGTCCGATAAGGTCGCCGGTAGCGCAGTGGTCACCCTGCTCGACGGCGAGGACGGTTCGACGATCCAAGAGGTACCGATCCCCGATCTGCCAAACCCCTGGCCCGGCTGGCACGGCTTCTACGGGGCCGCGGTCGACGGTGACGGCAATGTCTGGCTCTCTCAGCTCGAGGGCAGCAATCCCCAGCAATCGTGGCTCGTGCGCGTCAACCTCGACGACTTTAGCTACGATCATTGGACCGTCGCCGACGAGGGCGGTTACGGCATGACCGTCACCTCCGAGGGATATGTCTGGATCTGCGGCCGCAAAACCCGGCGCTTTAATCCGATGACCGAGACATGGACCGTGGTGCAGACGGTTAACGGTGGCATCCATACCGGCGGCTGCATGGGCGACGGCGACGGCATCCTCTACCGCGGTGCCTACAAGCAGATCCTCGGGATCGATACGTCGACGATGGAGATCGTCAAGACCCTCAATGTCGGTCAGCCCGGCGACGATAACATCTGGGGGGTCGCAGTCGACTTCGACGGCAAGGTCTGGGGCGTGCCACGCAACGGCTCCCGTGCCTACAAGGTCAACCCAGATACAGGGGTCATCGAGTTCACCTTCCAGGGCCTGGTCGGCGCCTACACCTACTCGGACATGACGGGCTTCGCCCTCTTCAACGTCAAGCCAGCCTAGGCTAAGACAGGCCGCAACCCGCAGGCGCTCCGATCCAATTCGGAGCGCCTTCTTCTTTTTTCTTTTTTCTTCTGTGGGTTATTTCAACCATTCGCAGGACTCGGGGCGCTCTTCGCCGATACAATCGGCGCTTGACCATGCCCTCTTCTCAACCCCGCTTGATCACCATCACCTTCTCTCACTACTGCGAGAAGGCGCGCTGGGCCCTCGAGCACCGCGACATCGCGTTTACAGAAGAGGCCCACCTACCAGCGTTTCACGCCCTGCCGGCCCTCTTTAGCAGCCGTCAACGGCTGGTGCCGGTGCTCATTGCCGACGGGGTGGCGATCCCCGACTCAACAGCGATCCTCCGCTGGGCCGACGCACAACGATCCGCAGGCCCCCGCCTCTACCCCGATGCCGTCGCCGAGGAAGTGCTCGCCCTCGAAGACCGCTTTGACCGCGATTTGGGGCCGGCGTCACGCCGCTGGGCCTACGGCTTTATCCTCAAGGAACGCGGCCTTCTGATGAAACTCAGCGAGCACGGCGGCCCCGCCTGGGAGCGCCGCGCGCTGCCGATCGTCCTCCCGCTCGCGCGCTGGATCATGCGCAAGAGCATGCGGATCAACGATGCCGGCATCGCTCGCTCAAAGCTAAAAATCGCCCGGGTCTTCGACGATGTCGCCGCACTCTTAAGCGACGGCCGCCGTTATCTCAGCGGCGATCAGCTGACCGCCGCCGACATCACCTTCGCCTCCTTGACCGCGCCTGCGCTGCTCCCCCCGGCCTACGGGTCACCCTTCCCGCCAATCGAGGATCTACCCCCAGGACCGCAGGCCGAGATCGCCGCCTATCGGGCAACACCCGCCGGTGCTTTCGCCCTCCGGATCTACGCAGAAGAGCGAACCTCGCCCAACACGCCCAACACGCATCAGAACGGCGTTTAATCGAATGTTCCAGGCGCTCATGGGCCTTCGACTAGCGCTTTTTGGGCGTTTTTCGGGCCCTGCGTTTGGCCGTGCGCCGGGTCCCAACACCTACCTCCCGATGACAAAAGGAGGCGCCAGGATCGACGCAAAAACGATTGCGCAGTGCCTCCCGCCCCAGCAACATTCGAAAGCCCATCAACGCTCGATTGGTCAGGGTCAACTCGATCCGAAGGACAACATCGCCGACATCGACACGCGCCAGGATCACCGGACGGTACTCGGCCAAACCACCTGAATTCCGGATCGCCCGCTCATCGATCACAACAGCCTCGGCACTCACCGAGCTGTCGAGATCTCGCTGGTGCGGGTGGACCTCAAATCGCACCCAAGGCTTGCCCCGTCGACAGAAATGCTCGAGGTTCACCGCGTGCAAGGCGCTTGTACGGGCGCCGGTGTCGATCTTCGCCTTGATCGCCGGGATCGCTAGTTCGGGCAGCACGACCCATTCGCGCCAACCGATCACCGGCAGGACTCGCGGCGGCTCGCGCATTACCAACGCTCCATCACCGCAGCATCGATCGCTTTGTGACGCAGGGTCAAGCGGTGACGTGGGGCCTCACCTGATAGGCTGCCTGCGTGCCTGAGCTCCGTCGCCGACTCACCGCTGCTTGGCCGCACCTGCGGGCGATCTTTATCGCCTATCACCTGCTCGCGGTTGTCGTGCTTTCGTTGCCATCAGCGGGGGCGATCACCTCGCCGCGAATGTGGCGCAGCGCCAACTTCAAGGCCGACCTCGCCGGCTACGCGGCAGCGCTTCGCAGCCTCGGCATCGACATGACAGCCGCTGAATTCGGCGCTCGCCTGCACGCCGTGGCGACCTCCTTCGCGGGTTTCCGAAGCGCGATCGCTGCCCCCTTCGGGCGCTATGCGAGCCTCTTTGGCGTTCGTCAGGGCTGGGCGATGTTCGCGAGCCCGCAGCGCAATCCCGCCGAGCTGCACGTCGACATCGAAATGCAGGGCCGCTGGCAGAGTCTCTACCGCCCCCACGATGATGACGCCGCCTGGATGCGCGAGACCATGGAGCATAACCGCGTGCGAAAATTCGCGGGCCGTTTCGCTCGTACCTTCATCCCCAAAAATTACAACGAACTCAGCCGCTGGCTGGCGAGCCAGGCGATCGCAACCTACCCAAGCGCGACCGCCGTACGGGTCCGCCTCTATCGAACCCGCAGCCTTGCCGCCACCAAGGTCCGCACAGGTGAGCGCCCGCGCGGCCACTACGAACACGCCCACATCTTTCACGCCGCGGAGCTCCGCCCTTGACCCGCCTTTGGTCCGCCTTCGTCGCCCTCACCAGCCGCCAGGAGCCCGCTCTTGGTCTCGCGATCTTTCGGATCGCTATCGGCCTGGTGATGCTCTACTCCATCGCCTCGATGGTCGCGGCCGGGCTGGTCGATGTGCTCTGGATCGACGCCGCCGACGGTGGCATGCAGCAGCTGCGCGGCAACCACTGGCTCCTGCACGCGCTCGGTGGACCGACCGCGGCGGTGATGCGCACCCTGGTGCCCGTCGGTCTCCTGCTCTCACTGCTCGTTGCCGTCGGCGCAGGAGGTCGCCTCACTCTGCTGGCAGCCGCGCAGGTCTACGCGGCGATCGTGCGCGCCAATCCGACGATCATCGGCGGTTACGATCATCTGATCACCAATGCCCTGTGGCTACTCTTCCTCGGCGGTGCGAGCCTGACACTCTCTGTCGACAGCCGCCTCCGCTGCGGCCGCTGGCAGCGATCTAATGCGACGCTCGCCGCCTGGCCCCGCTACCTCGCGGTCTTCCAGCTATTGGTTGTCTACACAACTACGGGCCTGAACAAGCTAGGGGTCCCTTGGACACCCTTCGGCGATTTTTCGGCGCTCTACTGGGTCTATCAAGAGCCGACCTGGCGACGCTTCGACATGGGCTTTAGTGCCGAGCCGATCCCCTATTTCCTTCTCCAAGTGGCGACCGCATTGACGTGGTTCTGGGAGGTCACCGCGATCCTCCTGCTGGTTTTTTTCTACTACCGCTCGACCTCTGAACGTTCTGGGCGTATTCGCGCACTGGTCCTCCGGCGGGACCTCCGTCTCGGTTTTGTCGCGGTCGGCATTGTCGTGCACACCGGCATTCTCCTCACCTTGAACGTCGGTCCCTTCTCCTGGGTCAGCCTCGCCTACTACCTCTGTTTCTTCCATCCAAACGAGGTAATCGCCTTCGGCCGCAAGCTCCGCCTTGGCGCGCGGCCTTCGCCCAAAGCCGCGAACTCGCGAGCGTCGCGCACTTCGGTGTGACTACGATTGCCGATGTGCCGCCCGCGACGATGCGATATTTTCCCAGCTGAGTGAGCCGCAACGGACCTGCGGCCCATGAAGGTCTTTCGATGTATCTGAAAAAATTTTTCGTCACCCTAGCGACCCCAACCCTCCTCTGGCTCGTCAGCGCATCTGCGCTTGTCGCCTGTAACGGCGGGACTTCCTCCTCCGGTGAGACCGCAAGCGAGGGCGGCAGCAACAGCAACTCCGGTACAGACACCACGACCGCGACCGACACCAACTCGGGCACGATGACCGAGAGCGACTCGGGCGAGTCGCAATCTGGCAGCGGAGTGACCAACTCGGGGACCAACGGCGACTCCCAGGGCTCGGGCTCAAGCTCGACAGGCGACCCCACCACGGGCGTCACCGGGGGCGGCACCAAATGCGGCAACGAACTCATTGAGCCCGAGGAGGAGGAGGAGTGTGACGACGGCCTCGAAAACGGCCCTGGCCAGGCCTGCAAGCTCGACTGCACGCTAAACGTCTGCGGCGACGGAGACCAGGGCCCAGGCGAAGAGTGCGACCTAGGCGCAGACAACCACAACGAGTCCTCCTGCAAGGAGGACTGCACGCAAAATGTCTGCGGCGACGGCTTCATGGGCCCGGGCGAGGGCTGCGATGACGGCAACCAAAACAACGAAGATGAGTGCACTAACGAGTGCAAGCTCGCCTCCTGCGGCGACGGTCTGGTCAGCGCTCAAGAGCAATGCGATGACGGCAACCAAAACAACGAAGACGAGTGCACCAACAACTGCACCAACGCGAGCTGCGGCGACGGATTTATCCAAGACATCAACAACGAAGAGTGCGACCTAGGCCCCGATAATACAAATCAGGGCGAGTGCACACTCGAGTGCAAGCTCGCGATCTGCGGCGATGGCCAGGTATGGAACCTACCGCCTGGCGAAGAAGAGTGCGACGACGGCATCGACAACGGTCCCGGCAACGCCTGCAACTTGATGTGCATGCTGAACATCTGCGGCGACGGCGATCTCGGCCCCGGCGAGGGCTGCGACGACGGCAACCTGCTGGCCGGCGACGGCTGCTCGGGTGAGTGCCTGCTCGAGGAGTGCGGCAACAACATCCAGGACCCCGGCGAGGCCTGCGATGACGGCATGAACGGCAACCAGGACGACGGCTGCACCGACCTCTGCACCAAGCCTGCCTGCGGCGATGGCTTTGTCCAGCAAAGCCAGGGCGAGCAGTGCGACGAGGGCAACCAAAATAACAACTCCGGCGAGTGCCTGCTCAACTGCACCAACGCGACCTGCGGCGACGGCTACATCCTCCAGGGCGAAGAAGAGTGCGACGACGGCCAAAACAACGACAACAACGCCAACTGCAAGCTCAACTGCACCAAAGCTTTTTGCGGCGATGGCCTCCAGCAACCCGGTGAGGGCTGCGACGACGGCAACAATAATAACAACGACTCCTGCACCAACGTCTGCAAAAACGCCTCGTGCGGCGACGGCTTCAAGCAGATGGGCGAAGGCTGCGACAACGGCGATCAGAATGACAACCAAAGCGCCTGTACTCTCGCCTGCGAGCCTGCCTCCTGTGGCGATGGCTTCATCTGGGAGAACCACGAGGACTGCGACAACGGCGGCAATAACGGCAACACCAAGGCCTGCAAATTCGACTGCACGCCCAACATCTGTGGCGACGGCTTCCCGCTCGAGGGTGTCGAAGCCTGCGACGATGCCAACGACTCAAATAACGACTCCTGCACCAACACCTGCGAGCTTCCGGTGTGCGGCGATGGCTACAAACAGCCCGGCGAAGAGTGTGATGACGCGAATAACTCGAACTTCGATTTCTGCACCAACATCTGCGAGCTTCCAGAGTGCGGCGATGGCTACAACCAGCCCGGTGAGGACTGCGACGACGGCAACCTCAGCAACAACGACTCCTGCACCAACACCTGCGAGCTGCCCGAGTGCGGCGACGGCTACAAGCAGCCCGGTGAGGCCTGCGACGACGGCAACAATAATAACAACGACTCCTGCACCAACACCTGCCAGCAGGCACAGTGCGGCGACGGCTTCCAGCAGCCCGGCGAAGAGTGCGATGACGGCAATGGCTCCAACACCGACTTCTGCACCAACATCTGCAAGCTCCCGGTATGCGGCGACAGCTACAAGCAACCCGGCGAAGAGTGCGATGACGGCAATGGCTCCAACACCGACTCCTGTACCAACGTCTGCAAGCTGCCAAAATGCGGCGATGGCTTCCTCCAGCCCGGCGAGACCTGTGACGACGGCAACACCATGAACGGCGACGGCTGTTCGAAGATCTGCCAGATCGAACCCGGCTGATCGAACCCGGCTGATCGACCCGAGCCCGCGGTTTGACAAAGAACCGCGGGCTTCAAGCGGTTTGCTGAGAACACAAAAGAGGGCCACCGGTTCACCGGCGGCCCTCTTTTATCTTGGCGACGTTGAGTCGAGACTCGGTCTAGATCTGACGCATAGGCCCTAAGCCTAAAAGCCTAAAAGCCTAAAAGCCAGCCAGGTGATCGATGTCCTCGTCCTCGTCGTCCTCCTCGTCGATGCGGAGACGGTCGTTTGGCTCGAAGACCGAACCATCACCGTCGTCCGCGTCGTCGTTGACCTCGAGATCCAAATCACCCCAGCCGTCATCGCCGTCGCTGTCGGCGAGGGGCAACTCGGCATCCAGGTCCTCGTCCTCGTCCTCGTCCTCTTCTGCGAGGTCGTACTCGACCATCGGCGCGGGCACGGGCTCGGCGTCCGAGAAGTCGTCGCGAATCTCGAAGCCGCCGACGTCGTCATCGGCGCCGTCACTGTCCTCGAGATCGAACATCACCCCGTGCAGTGCGCGCTCCTCGATGTCGCTGTCGACCATCTCGGGATCGCAGGCAGCAAAGAGCAGGGTGGTGAGGGAGAGGGCGGAAATCTGGAGGAGCTTGGTCACGGCGTCGTCGCTTTCGTTGAGTTCTGCCCATCTCCAAAGCGAGCTCCGTGCCACTGCAAACACACTCGTAATTATTCGGATATTTCGGAGCCAATAGCGCCATGGCTAGTGTCGTTGCCACCTGATGCGCCGACCCGCGCGGCGATCTGGCTACTCTCGTTGCCACCCCTGCGCGCGACTGCGACACTCGCCGCCGATGCCCCATCGGATCGCGCAGCCCCCAGGTTGGCCCCGCCCTCGCGGCTACAGCAACGGCATGGCCGGATCTGGCGAAACCCTCGCGATCGCCGGTCAGATCGCCTGGGATACCCACGAAACGATCGTCAGCGATGACTTCGCCGCGCAGTTTCGCCAAGCCCTCGCAAACGTCATCGCCGTGGTCAACGCCGCCGGCGGCCGTGCCGAGCATCTGATCAGCCTGACGATCTACGTCACCAGCACACGCGAATACGTCGCCGCATTGCCCGGCGTCGGTCGGGCCTACCGCGAACTCATCGGCAAGCACTTCCCGACAATGGCGCTCGTCGGCGTCGCCGAGCTACTCGAGGAGGGCGCAAAGGTCGAGATCCAAGGCCTCGCCGTGCTGCCCACGAACTGCTCTTGACCTCCGAATCCTCCGAATCCTCCGAATCCCAATATCCCAAAAATCCTCTGGACCGCCGATGACGACGACACCCGATCTCGCCTGGCTGCCGATGCCGACCCCAAAGAGCTTCCGCTACGAGGAGCGCGACCGAGTCGGCATCATCACGCTCACCCGACCCGAGCGCTACAACGCGCTCACCTTTCAGGTTTACGGCGAACTCACCGAATTGTTTAAGGTGATCGGCGGACGCACCGACGATCCCTCCGGCGAGGGTGCGCGCTCGCTGGTTCTCCAGGGTGAAGGCCGGGCCTTTTGCGGCGGCGGCGATGTCGACGACATCATCACCCGCCTCTTCGAGCGCGACTGCGAAGGGCTGCTCCGCTTCACCCGTATGACCGGCGCGCTGATCCAGGCAATGCGCAGATGCCCGCTGCCGATCGTCGCCTCGATCAAGCGGGTCGCCGCGGGTGCAGGCGCCGTGATGGCCCTCGCCGCGGACCTTCGAGTGATCGGTGAACACGCGTTCTTCGCCTTCCTCTTCCCGCAGGTCGGGCTCTCCGGTGCCGACATGGGCGCGAGCTACCTCCTGCCGCGGGTGGTCGGCCTCGGCCACGCGAGCGAGATCCTGATGCTCGGCGGCCGTGTCAACGCCGAAAAAGCCACCAGCATCGGCCTCGTCAATCGAGTTATCGCCGACGAACCCGACCGTCAAGAGGTCGACCGCCAAGCCTTCACGCTCGCCGCAGAGCTGGCCGCCGGTCCCCACTTTGCCCTGCGTATGACCAAACGAATGCTGCGACAGGAACTGGGCATGGAACTCGACGCGGCGATCGAGGCCGAGGCCCAGGCCCAGGCGATCTGCATGCAACACCCTGACTTCCGCGAGGCCGACCGCGCCCGTCAGGACAAACGCAAGCCCGACTGGAAGTAACGCCGATGCGCACAGACTCTCGATCCTGCCGTAAAGCCGACCGCAAAACCGACCGCAAAGCCTCCGAGAGGCCGTCACAACGATGATCACAGACTCTCGAATCCTCCGCCGTGAACTCGGGGTGATCGCCGAATCACCGGTCTCTCACGATACCCTCGAAAAACTCGAAACTACACTCGAGAGCTTTTGTGCATCGATCCGGGCGCAGCCGCTGGCAGAGCACGATCCGGCAGCGGTGACCCGCAGCTACGTCGCCCGCCTCGCCGAGGCCGGCCTCCTTCGCTGGGTGATCCCGGCATCCCAGGGCGGCGCCGCAAAGGAGCTCTCGTCGACCGCAATCTGTCTCATAAGACAGTGGCTCGCCCGTGAGTCCGGCGCCCTTGATACCGCCTTTGTCATGCAGGGCCTCGGCTCCAATCCGGTGACAATGGCCGGCAGCGCCGCCCTGCAGGCCGAATTGCTGCCCAAAGTCGCCGACGGTTCGGCGATCTGCGCCTTCGCGCTGACCGAACCCGAGGCCGGCTCCGACATCCAAGGCATGCAGACCCTGGCGACGGCCGAGCCCGGCGGCGGTGTCCGTCTGAGCGGTCGTAAATGCCTGATCTCCAACGCCGGTATCGCCGACTCCTACGTGGTCTTCGCCCGCGAGGCGGGCGACGGGAATGGGGCTGATCACGAGGCGAGTGAGCGACCGCGCTTCGGCGCTTTTTGGGTGCCCGGTGATGCACCTGGCCTAAAGGTCACACCTATCGAAGTGATCGCCCCGCACCCGATCGGCTTTGTCGACCTCGACAACGTGCACGTCCCGGCTGCGCACCGCCTCGGCGGCAGCGGTGACGGGCTGATGATCGCCCTTGGCAACCTCGACGTCTTTCGGGTCAGCGTCGGTGCGGCCGCCCTTGGCCTCGCCGATCGAGCACTCAGCGAGACGATCCTGCACCTCAATCAACGCCGTCAATTCGGCAAACCGCTGGCGGCCCAGCAGGGGCTGCAGTTCGCCCTCGCTGATATCGCCACCGACCACGTCGCCGCCCAACTCCTGGTCTACCGAGCCGCCGCCGCCCGTGATCAGGGTCGGGCAACTGTCGAGCAACCGGCGATGGCCAAGCTCTTCGCGACCGAGTCGGCACAGCGAACCATCGACCGCGCAGTGCAGAGCTTTGGCGGCCTCGGGGTCACCGTCGGCCAGATCCCCGAACGGCTCTATCGCGAGATCCGTGCCCTGCGGATCTACGAAGGCACAAGTGAGATCCAAAAGCTGATCATCGGCCGCTCACTGCTCAGGCCGGCAAAGCGCTAAAGAGGACCGAATCCCTCGGGCACGAGTACCAACTCGGCCACCTTCATCTCGACCTGAGCGACGCCCGCTACAGCTCCTCCTCCTCCTCCTCCTCCACGGCCCGCACAGCTCCGACGATTGCGCGCCGACACGCGATATGGAAGCCTGCGGGCGATGTTGCCGCCCACTGCGTCATCGCTCCCCTGGAGTCGTCGCCGATTTATCGCCAACTCCGCGCTCGCGCTCGTCAGTCTATCCTGCTCCAAAGGACAGACTCGCGACACGCTCATGGTCGCCTCGGCGATGTCACTCAGCGAGGTGATGTCGCGGATCGAAGCGGCCCTGGAGGCCGATGATCCGGCGCTCGATGTCGTTCTCAACCTCGCAGGCTCGCAGGCTCTGGCCGCTCAAATCCTCGCTGGCGCCGCTGCAGATGTCTTTATCTCGGCCAACGCCGCCCAGCTGCAACGCCTCGTCGTCGCCGGGCTCGCGAGCGAACCACGGCCGATCGCCAGCAACCGTCTGGTGGCGATCGCGGCCATCGGAAGCGGCCTCAGCCGACCCCAGGACCTCGGCCGCAAGGGGCTAAAAGTGGTGCTCGCAGCCCCGGAGGTGCCGGTCGGTGCCTACTCTCGCGAGGCTCTGGCGAAACTCGGGATCGAGAAACCGGTGCTGCAAAACCTCGTCTCCGAAGAGGAGAATGTGCGCGCCGTCATGCACAAAGTCAGCCTCGGCGAGGCCGACGCGGGCATCGTCTACGCCACCGATGTTCGCAACGCAGCGCCGGGCAGCGTGCTGACGATCGAACTCCCGGGCGCCAAAGAGATCCGTGCGACCTACCTCGCGAGCACCGTGCTGGGCGGCCCAGAGCCTGTGCGAGCCCTCGCCTTTGTCAACCACCTGCTTAGCGCCCAGGCCCAAACGATCTTCGCCGAGGCGGGCTTCGGTGCGCCCTAGCTGCCAGCGCCTCCGACTAGGACCCAAGCTGCACGCCCAACTCAATTCTGCAGCGACCCCGTTGCGCTGACAAAGACCTGGGGCGGAGGAGCGGCCTCCTGTGTCATCATCGCGCCGCCGATGCGCCGCACCCACAGCGAGCAGCTACTGCTCATCCTCGGTCTGGTGGCGATCGCAGGTCTGATCGCGCCGCTTATTGGACTCCTGCTGGAGCTCGATCCGGCGACGCTCATCGAGCAACTCGCGCGGCCAGAGATCGCCAGCGCCCTCGGTCTTTCACTCGTGGTCTCGACCGCCGCAGTCTGCATCGCTCTGTTCTTTGGACTGCCGCTCGCCTATCTGCTCGCCCGTGTCGACCTGCCGGGCAAGGGCCTGCTGCGCGCCCTGGTCGCGCTGCCGATGGTACTGCCGCCGGTCGTCGGCGGCCTCGCGCTGCTGGTCACCTTTGGCCGTCGTGGTCTCTTTGGTGGCCTTCTCCAGGCGATCGGCGTGCAGTTGCCCTTCTCCAGCGCAGCGGCGATCGTCGCGGTCACCTTTGTCTGCGCACCCTTCCTGATCCTCAGCCTCGAGGCCGGTTTTTTGGCGATCGATCCCCGCTTGGAGGCGACTGCTGCGACCCTCGGCGCTGGTCGCCTGCGAGTCCTGTGGACGATCACATTGCCGCTGCTTCGACCCGCCCTCGCCTCTGGTCTGGCCCTCGCCTGGGCCCGAGCCCTCGGCGAATTCGGGGCGACGATCACCTTCGCCGGCAACCTCGAGGGCAACACCCGGACGATGCCACTGGCGATCTACACCTCGCTCCAGGTCGATCCTCCGGCGGCGATCGCTCTCGGCATCCTCTTGCTCGCCCTCGCTCTGGTCGCGCTCATCAGCCTCCGCGGTCGCCTCGGCCTGCGTGCAGCCCCATCCTCTGTCG
>Ga0256845_1001957_pt1 | contig 15652 bp, 16 predicted proteins | sample RiftiametaG_FD_189101 | JGI IMG/M metagenome (GOLD analysis project Ga0256845, IMG submission 189101) | Tube worm associated microbial communities from hydrothermal vent at the East Pacific Rise, Pacific Ocean - Riftia | ecosystem: Host-associated > Annelida > Integument > Unclassified ...
TTAGGCTATTTATTGAGTGTTTTCACCCTATCACCAGCCCCTTTGCCAGTTACTGTCATAAAAATGTATTTAAAATAATTAGTTAATGAAAGAGTTTCAATCATTTTTTGATCCGTTTCAGCGAGCAATTTTGGTGTAGACATGTCAATTTCATTTACCTGTGCCAACCCCGTAATACCCGGGCGTATATTTAAAACACCACGATTCTCACGTTCTTCAATAAGTTCACCTTGATTAAACAAACAAGGTCTAGGGCCGACTAGACTCATTTCACCTTTTAACACATTCCATAACTGCGGCAATTCATCAATTTTGGTTTTTCGTAAAAAAGAACCCAGTTTTGTAATTGATGCCGAATTTGCTAAGTGGCTAGCTACTGATTTAGTCTTTACTGACATAGTACGGAGTTTGATAAGCGTAAATGGACGTTGATTTTTTCCTACTCGTTTTTGAAAAAAAATAGGTGATTTGGTATCAAAATAGCCCATAATTGTAATAATGAACAGAATGGGAGAAGTTAATATTAAGCCAATACAAGACAGCAAGATATCTAGTGCGCGAATAATTATTTTAGTCAACATAAGTTTTACTACTCTTTTTCAAGGTAATGTTTAGCTGTTTTTGCAAAACATTCGTCAGTACTATAAGGTGGTTTCCAGCCGAGTTTCTGCATCGTATCTGAAATATCAACTTGTAATGAACCGCATAGACGCAAATAAATCTCTGGTTTACCGATTAAACGAAATACCTTTTCGAATAATGAAATAGGTATAGGAATTAAAAAAGTTGACTTGCCGCATGCCTTACTTAAACGACTAAACATATCTGTTGTTGATAGATCCTCATTATCAGAAACTAAAAATGTTTCGTTAGCCGCTTTTAGATGATCAATGCAAGTAACAATTAAATCCACTAAATTATCAATTGATACTAAACTTCTCCGGTTTTCTTTTATAGCACCAAATGGCAAAGGAATACCTTTAGATGCTAACTTCATCATTGCGGCAAAGTTAGCTTTTACGCCTGGTCCATAAACAAGTGTAGGTCTTATAATAACGACTTCCATACCTGTATCAGCAGCCAAAGCTTTTAGTCTTTCTTCAGCTTCAGCTTTAGAAATACCATAAGGGTCTTCTGGTTTAGCTTCATCATTTGCTGTAAATAGATTACCTTTTGTAGTTCTTTCACCGTTAACCTTTATTGAGCTAATAAAAATGAATCGCTTAACGCCTGATTCAGCTGATTGACGAGCAAAATTCAAAGTCCCTTCAGCATTAACCTTTCGAAACTCTCTCAACGGTTCTGAGGAAGATTCTTTCATTAGGTGAACACGGGCAGCAGTATGTATAACTACATCAATATCTAACACTGCATTAGAGTAATCTGTCGTAGGGCTAATATCTACATAGTGAAATAAGCAGTTGGACGGTAATCCTTTATCGTTTCTGCCACAAGCACTTAAATTGTGGCAGGACATTTTCTTTACTAAAGCTCTACCTATAAATCCATTAGCTCCAGATATTAAAATATTCATACTTAGAGCCTATATGTTATATTAGTACAGATATTCATATTGGCTAGTAACCACTTGCCAAGTATATCTATTCTCTGCAATCTCTTTCATAGTAGAATTGCTAGAGACCTTTTTGTTCTCACATATAATCTCCTGAAGAGATTTTTTACATTTAAAATACAAAGCATGATTTTCGGTTGTATATCGATTGAATACACAATCAAAATTGTAGATTTGCTTTCCAAAATGCATAATTTCCACCAATGACGGGTTCGTTCCTCCGACTGAATGACCATGTATATAACCAGTACAGCTACGTCGCAATTCAAATAGTTTTGATAGCTCATATATTGGTTCGATAATTTCAATATTTTTAAACCCTTCGAATTTCGATTTTAATTCAATTCCATAGGTACTTGATTGCCAATTTCCAACAAACTTTAGTTTCTCTCCTGATTGACTAAAAGAATCAAGAATCATTTCTATGTTGTTCTCAGGTTCTATTCGGCAAATTGACAAAAAATAACCACTATCATTAACAAGAACATCACTAGTTAGGGCATGTTCGCCACCGTATGCAATGATTTCAGACTTAATACTATATGCGCTTTCGAGATATTCATAAATCCCTTGATTGTCGGCGACAACAGTATCGGAAAATTTAACAGCAATACTTTCTGAAAATTTCAAGAAAGCTTTTGCCAGCCTACTCCACTTATTTCTCTTCCATTCTATTCCATCAACATTAGTAATAACTTTCGACTTCGAAAAAAACCTAAAAATCGGTAAAAAGACACACCCAGAAACACCTAGAATAAGAACTACATCCGGTTTTGTTTTCCAACAATGAACTAGTGAAGCTATGTCATAAATTATACTTGAAACCCCGTTAGCTGAGAAAGGTAAATAAGTAAGTTTTGCGCCATTGAATTCAGCTAGTTTCTTCTCGTAAGCTTTTTTAGAACAATATATTTCATAACTAACGTTCTCACTTTTACTTAATGTTATGTTATGGACTAAAGTTTCCCAACCTCCATAACAAGCGGGTAGTCCAACGGTTCCAACTATTGACACTTTTTTCTTCATACCTATTTTACCTGGAAAATTATTATATATAGCTTATCACTTAGTATGCTATTTTTTGTAAAGAGAAAGAGTTCGACTAAAAAAATAATATCATATAGAAGAACACAGATGACCTTTCGAGCACCATTCAGAAATATCGAAAACACTATGAATACTGTTTTTCTACCCAATATTGATAAGAACCATTCATAACGGCCTGCCACCATTTTTCATTATTTAAATACCAAACAACTGTTTTAGCAATACCCGTCTCAAATGACTCTTCGGGTTCATATCCTAGTTTATCTCGAGTCTTAGTAACATCAATAGCATAACGACGAGCGTGACCAGGTCGATCTTGAACATAGGTAATCAATGATTCGGTATTACCCTCTTTTGCGGCTATGGCATTAGGGAATTTTAACGCCAAAGAGCTATCTTTATTGAAAGCTTGTTCAATAATTTTACATACCTCTTTTACAATATTGATATTAGCCCATTCATTATTACCACCAATATTATAAGTCTCCCCTATAACACCTTTATTTAACACTAAATCTATACCATATGCATGGTCTTCTACATAAAGCCAGTCGCGTATTTGCTTACCGTCACCATAGATAGGCAATTGCTTGTTATGTAAAATATTTGTAATTACTAAAGGGATCAGCTTTTCAGGAAAGTGATAAGGACCATAATTGTTTGAACAGTTGCTAGTAGTAACATTTAAGCCGTAGGTATGATGGTATGCTCTGACCAGATGATCACTGGCAGCTTTGCTTGCAGAGTACGGTGAGTTCGGAGCATAGGCAGTTTCTTCTGTAAACGCAGGGTCTACCGCTGATAATGTACCATAGACCTCATCGGTTGATACATGATGAAAACGATGCTCAACAGCTTGTTGTTGTTTTGACTTGGGCTCATCAATCCAAACTGTTTTCGTCGCTTTAAGAAGAGCATACGTTCCCAAAATATTAGTTTCTATAAATGCATCCGGCCCGCTTATTGAGCTGTCGACATGTGACTCAGCAGCAAAATGAACCAAAGTATCCACTCTATGCTCTCTTAATAAATCTTCGACCAAATTTTGGTCACAAATATTACCAGTTACAAATGTAAACTCGTATTTTGAATCAACTCGGTCCAGGTTCGCCCTATTTCCAGCATAAGTTAAAACATCGAGAACAATAACGTGGTCCCTTGGGTATTTCTGAAGCCAATAGTGTACGAAGTTCGCTCCGATAAAACCAGCTCCACCAGTTACTAATAATCTTTTCATTGTTATCTTACCTTTATATTATTTGTTAATTGAATTTAACTCATTGAGCATTTCTTTTAGCTGTGCTCGCCAATGAACTAAAGGTATTTTATAAAAGTCTTTCGCCAAACTTGTTTTATCCAACACGCTATAACTTGGTCTTTTTGCAGGGGTAGGATAATCACTGGTTGATATAGGATTAATTGGGATAGCTTTATTTAGTAGTTTATTTTCGAGCGCAAGTTCTTGAATTGCTATCGCAAAATCATACCAACTTGCCACACCAGCATCTGTCCAATGATGAATTCCTTTTACATCATGAGTGGCGGCATACAAACATGCTTTTGCTAAACCTTTAGCATAAGTAGGAGAACCAACTTGATCGCAAATAATCCCCAGATGAGTTTTTTCTGACATCAAGCGTAACATTGTTTTTACGAAGTTATTACCATGGGTTGAATAGACCCACGATGTGCGAATTATACAACTATCATTAGGCAAAAATTGTCTTACCTTTTTTTCACCTTCTGCCTTACTGTTACCATAAACTCCTAGAGGATTTATCGCATCATCAGGAAAATAAGGACTTCCTTTTTGACCATCAAACACAAAGTCTGTTGATACATGCACTAGATGGAGTGACAACTCTTTACAAACCTCAGCCAGGAGTTTAACTGCGTCCCTATTGAGAAAATATACATTTTCTTTATCTGTCTCAGCCAAATCAACCGAAGTATAGGCGGCAGCATTAATAATAGCATCGGCTGCATTATCCTTGAAGGAAGTAGCAATAGATGATCTACAAGTCAAATCGACATCATTACGGCCTAAACATATAATTTCGTTCTCAGTGGAAGTCAAGCTAGCGATTTCCCACGCAAGTTGCCCGCTTTTCCCTATAACAATTATTTTCATAGTAGAATTAAATACCCTTTTCTTTCAGAACTATTCAAATACAGGTGCGTCAGAGAATAGCAGCCCAACTTGATCTTTGTTCGATAATATTGGCATTATGTCATCTACTAAAGGCCAATTGATATCTAACGCTGGATCATTCCATAGTAAAGAGACCTCATGTTCGGGTGCATAGTAATCGGTGCATTTATAGACAAATTCCGCCGATTCACTCATTACATAAAAACCATGAGCAAATCCTTCAGGTACCCACAACTGACGTTTGTTTTCTGCAGATAAGACAACACCAACATGCCGGCCATAGGTAGCTGAAGATTTTCGCATATCAACGGCTACATCATAAACTTTTCCGGATGTCACTCGAACCAATTTACCCTGAGTTTGGCTTAACTGATAGTGCAAGCCACGCAATATGCCATGTACTGATTTACTATGATTATCTTGTACAAATTTTCTTTCGTAGCAGTTTGCATTAAATTCATCATCTCGAAACGTTTCCATAAAATAGCCGCGATCATCCCCAAATACTTTAGGCTCTATAATCTTAACATCCGGAATTTCTGTTTCAATATAGTTCATGAAAAAACTTTCTCGTCTATCAACTTTAATAAGTACTCACCATAACCGCTTTTACGCAGTGGTTCAGATATTTCTCGTAACTTATTATCAGTAATCCAGCCATTTCTATAAGCAATTTCTTCTGGACAATTAACCTTTAAACCCTGCCTTTTTTCAACAGTTGCAATAAACTGAGCCGCAGCAAGTAAATCATCAAGGGTTCCAGTGTCCAGCCAGGCAGTGCCCCTCCCCATAATTTCAACTTTAAGCTCGTTTGCCTGCATGTACTGGTCAATAACATCAGTGATCTCCAACTCACCACGAGGAGATGGTTTAACATTTTTAGCAAACTCTACAACCCGTTCATCAAAAAAGTATAAACCTGGAATAGCGTAGTTAGACTTTGGCTGCGACGGTTTTTCTTCGATTGAAATAGCAGTTCCAGATTGGTCAAATTCAACCACCCCATAAGAACTAGGGTTGGCAACATGATAACCAAACACTGTGCAACCAGATATTTGCTTAGATGCCTTTTGAAGTGACTTCACTAAATCATGGCCATAAAACATATTGTCACCCAGCACCAATGCCGCACTACTACCAGCTAAAAAATCTTCAGCGATAATAAAAGCTTGTGCTAATCCATCAGGACTTGGCTGTACGGCATAAGAGATACTTACGCCAAAGCTGTTTCCATCACCAAGTAAATTCCCATAACGATGAATTTCCTCAGGTGTAGAAATAACTAGAATTTCTTGAATGCCCGATTGCATTAATGTAGCAAGAGGATAATAAACCATAGGTTTATCATAAATAGGCATTAGTTGTTTACTAACGACCTTGGTTAACGGATAAAGACGAGTGCCGCTCCCACCCGCCAAAATTATTCCTTTTCTCATTATACTACCTACTTTTAATATGTTAATTAGTAATTGTGAAACATCCAACGGAGTGTCTCACTTAATGAATTAGATTCTTTTATATTCACTATTGATTTTAATAATTGGTTATCACCACATAAAACTTTAATCTCATTAGCTCGTACGAAACTAGGGTTAACTTTCACGTTTATTTCATATCCAGCTATATCATTTAATTCATCAATAATATTCCGTAACGATGTTAAGTTTCCAGAACATAAATTTATCTTCAGAACGGTGTCATCAGAGCCAAGCAGATCGATGTACCATTTTGCTATATCACGCACATCAGAAAAATCACGATATACATCAATGTTACCTAACTCGATATCAGTTGCACGTTGTTGAAAATGTTTTACAACTTTGGGAACAAGAAAATGCTCCGCTTGCCCGACTCCGGTATAATTAAACGGGCGAGTAATTAAGATAGGCAATCGGTCTTTCCATTGATTAGCGATCATTTCCATTGAGTACTTTGAAATGCCATAGTGGTTTGCCGGATTGGCTGGTTGAGATTCACTAATTTTTCCTATATCTACATTACCATAAATATTTGCAGAGCTAGCAAGAATTACTTTACTGAGATTTAGGTTTGCTTCATCTAAAGCTCTCAACAAGTTTATTGAACCAAGTAAATTAGTCTCATATATTTCATTGATATTATCATGTCCAACAAAAGACAATGCTGCTAGATGAATAACATAGTTAGGTTTAACCTTTTTAACTAACGTAAGAACGCTATCATAATCTCTTAAATCAAAAGATTTAGGTGTTGGTTCAACAACTTGGTACCCATGAACTCTTAATTCATTTAGAACATAATAACCGGTAAAACCAGCGCTACCAGTAACTAAAACCTTTTTGTTCAACATTAATACGTGAATCCTGTTTCATTACGCAACAAATCGGCTTTAACCATCATTTCACAAAGAACTTCTAAACTGGTCTCTGGCTGCCAATTAAGTTCTTTTTTTGCTTTAGTTGCATCACCTATAAGTAGCTCAACTTCTGCTGGGCGAAAATATTTTGGGTTAACCCTAACCAGCACACTGCCAGTTGAAGTATCAGTTGCAATCTCGTCTTCCCCATTTCCCGTCCAGTCAAGTTCGATTCCGACAGCTTTAAATGACATAGTCACAAAGTCTCTTACTGTTTCAGTTCTATTAGTTGCTAAAACATAAGTATCAGGCTTGTCTACTTGCAACATCCGCCACATCCCTTCTACATAATCTTTAGCGTAACCCCAGTCACGTTTTGCATCCATGTTCCCCAACTCTAAAACATCCAATTTTCCTAGCTTTATCTTAGCGACAGAGTCTGTTATTTTGCGTGTCACAAACTCTTTTCCTCGTAGTGGAGACTCATGATTAAAAAGAATACCGCTAGCAGCAAAAAGCCCATATGATTCACGATAGTTTATTACCATCCAATGAGCATAAAGCTTTGCTACTCCGTATGGACTTCGAGGATAAAATGACGTAGTTTCTTTTTGAGGAATTTCTTGTACTTTACCAAACATTTCTGATGTAGACGCTTGGTAAAATTTAGCTTGCGGGTGAACAACTCTAATAGCTTCTAGCAAATTCACAACCCCGATGCCTGTTATCTCAGCCGTAGTAACTGGTTGCTCGAAAGAAACCCCAACAAAACTCTGTGCTGCAAGGTTATAGATTTCGTCCGGCATACATTTCTGAATTAGTCGAATAGTATTAGACAAGTCAGTCAAATCAAACTCAACCAACTCAAAGTTCTCATGTTCAAGAATACCTACGTCTTCAAGTCGCCAAAAATTAACGCTGCTTGTCCTTCTAAACGCGCCGTAAACTTTATATCCTTTCGACAATAAGAGCTCTGACAGATACGCACCGTCTTGTCCAGTAACGCCTGTAACTAATGCAATTTTTTTCATATAAACAATACCGTTTTAATTAACAAATTTATCAACTCACTTTATTTGAAACATTGTCAACAATCTGCAACAATTAAAATCAAAAATAAAAATATTTGATAGTTTCCAACGTGTCATTTCACTTTATGATTAAGTTTTATCCTGTTAAAATGCATAACAACGTCCATTATCGAAGTAAGATCGCAACGTATTCAATTTCATAATTTTTTATATTGCAAATCTTAATTCAGAAAGTTTTCCAATTCAGAACCAGCTAAAATAGCTAGTCCCCACTTAATAGCCTATTGGTTAATATTTCAGCAGAGTTTTTCCAGGAAAAATTTTCATTCGCCTTACTACTTAAATCTGTTCTCACAAAATCTGAAGAGATACTTTTTTGCATCAACGCAATCATCTCAGTGAGTGAATCAGGATCAAAAGTATCATGAAGATAACTTGTCAATTCGCTAAGCGCGGTATTATCAGAGCTATAAGAAATTCCGCTAGCTGCGATAGCTTCTAACGGAGGGATCCCAAAGCCTTCTCCTTTTGACGGGTAAAAAGAGGCTATAGAATTAGCATACAACCATTTTAATTCTCCCCTACTGATATTTTCAAATAGTACAATGTTTTCTTTGTTCAAACTCAGTAAAGCTTGAAGTTCAGGATATTCAACAAAACTTGATCCGACTAATACCAACTTTGCACCCTCAAACTGACATTGATTGAAAGCGTTGATCAAGGAGTGCTGGTTTTTTCTTGGTTCAAATCTACTAACATATAGAAAATACTTTTCATTTTGCAATTTATTTATTTTTTCAGGTACTACATCGGAAAAATCACTAATACCAATTGGAGTCACTAATATATTACCTTTAGCTAGTTTAAAATTAGATGACAAGCGTTCTTTCGAATACTGTGAAATAGTCAAGACTAAATCACTTCTCAAAGCACTCGCCCTAAACAGAACATGATTTTTTAACCTATAAGAAAAAGGAAATAAACCGGGAAAATCTAAAAACAAAATATCATGAATGGTATTTATCCACTTGGATTTCTTTCGAAGCGGAGTTATATACGTAAAATGACTGTAATCAGGTTTGATTTTATCACATAACCCATCAAAACCATGAGCGAGCCTAGCATATTTATTTGTGCTTTTTAGTGGAATCCATTTTGCTTTACTATCTGCTCCCATGTATTTAACGAAAGATTCCTCGTACTGACAAGCAATATAAATGTCAAACATGCTATTTTTTGATATTTCACCGTACAATCCAGCAATATATGAACAGCTTCCTTGGGGCTTGCCATCGAAGACATGTCCATCAACAAGAATTTTAATCATTTCCTTTCCCTTATTATTTTTGCGGGATTACCAGCTGCGATTGAAAATGAAGGAATTGATTTGGTAACAACGGCTCCGGCTCCAACTATGCATCCTTCCCCGATGTCAACGCCACCCAATATTGTTACGTTACTACCAAACCAACAATTTCGTCCTATATTAACTTTCTTTTTGACCACCCCCTGAGTTCTTATCGGTTGACTACAATCATCAAATAAATGATTGTCACTATGAACAGTTAACCGCTCACCAATAATAGTATCGGCTCCTATACTAATACCGCCAAATCCCCCCAAATAAAAGCCGTCTCCAATACCAACATAGTCTCCAACAATTACTCCATGGCCAAGACTATTCAATGTTGCTGTTGCTCTTATTTTTCCAAACCTGCCGAGAGAAACACCTTTTCCAATAGTTATTCCGTGAGTAGATAATGCATCAAGTTGGCAGTAATCACCAATTGAAGAATTAGAAGAAACACTCAAAAGATACTTTGCATCTAACTGGACTCCCTTACCAATAAATATAAAGCACCTCACTCTAACAACTCCCCTGAATAGCATTATGCCTTTCTTTATCAATAACCGAATCAAATAAGAACTGCTTATATTATTGTCTATTGAGTAATCGATACCTTTTGCACTTTTTAGATACTTTTGAAGCAATATTTTAATCATATATAACCAACTTCTTTTTTGAGTGTTTCTACGTTTTTTGATGCTCTTTCAATCAAAATAAATATAAAAAATAGATAGGTCGCAAATCCGGCATTGGTTGATATTAAAATAAACATTGTCATATAGAATATTTGTTGCATTGTATCCTTTGGCAAGGCATATTTTGCAAGAAGAATAATGGGGAGCATTCCATAGTCATGAATAAATCCAATCATGTGAGTACTAAACCTCCCTTCTTCAGTATAAAATCGCCCAACACTTTCATAAAACTCTATGCTCATTGAGCCTGCTCCATTTCCGGTGATCAACCAATAAGGAACATGATTTTGCAATTTCTCGATAAAAAAAACTATTGGCAAAAGTCTAATTCCAGCAGTGCCCATTCCTTCTACTGATTGCGATTCAGCCAAACCAGATAAACGTCCAAAAAAATACTCACTGCTAAATAAAAGGAATAATATGATACCGCCCCCGATTACTAATAAAGGGATTTTCATTGAGGCTCTGACACTTAGTACTTGCATGGACAAAATTAACAGAATCGAAATAACACCATATACAGATTTTGTAAAATATATCGATAGCAAGGTTATCATAAGAAAACCTACATTAAGTTTACCTTCACTTTCTCTATATAAATATCGGTAAAAAATTAAAAGTAAGAGTGCTGCATAAGAAGACTCTGTTGCGAATGCATTGAAACGGAAACCACCATTATCTCGCTCAATTATATAAAACATATCAGGTAAAAATTGAGCTAGACCGATCAAGTCAATTACTCCGCTTAATATAAGAACAAAGCAATAGGCATAATATATATAAGTAATGATAGCTTTAAAATTAATTCGCTCAAAAGGTAAACGACTATGTACTGCCAGCAAGACTATAAAAAACAATTGAAAAACTAATACACTCAAACGAGTGGAAGCTATGTTAAACAAACTAACGAGCAACATTATTAACGCAGTAGCAACTAATAGAGTCGGCCATTTAGCTCTATACCAAATACTTGCCATGATAATTCCAGCGCCAAGCACGTAATACAAATAGAGATAGGTTCCACCAGCAGAGTACATAAAAAGAATAGGCAAACACAGACTAACAATAAATATTTGACGGTATAGATTGTACATTTTGTTAAAATGTACTTAAAAGCGCATTAGCAACAAGTTTAATATTCATAGAATTTCTCGCTTCTGGGTTACCCGTGATGTCACCTTCTGCATCACCAATAAAAGAAAAATTCTCCATATGTTGTTTGTATTCTTTCAAACTCCATTTTATTTCTTTATTTAATGAATTATTGTATAGATCATCGATATTTTTAGCGTTTCTAAAATCCTCAATATTAGGTGTAGCAACAGTTGACAATCGGTTATACGTTGTAGGAGCTAAACAAAATACCTTATTTCCCATTAAAGCAGCTTCCATCCCCATGGTACCACTAATAGTAAAGACATAGTCCACACATTTTAATAAATCATTAACATCAACTTTTTCGCTCAGTACTCTGATATTTGGCCAAAACGTTAAAGAGTTAAAAAATGAATAACTCCTATTTCCTATAGCAATAGGATGCTCCTTTATATAAAGAACATCATTTGGTCCTAATTGCCGCCATATATCAATAATTGTCTGCTTTTGATTGTCAAAATATCGCCCGGCAGTGTCAATATTTAACTCTGGTTGTAGGTGTAACGGAAAAACAATTTTTTGGCCTATAACATTGTTAAGGTCATCTAACCCTACCTTTCCTACAAAGCGATACATAAAAATGTTAATAAAATAAGTCATATTCTTTTTGAATTTATCCAGACGAGTGTTACTTTTCCACGTAGGATCTTCTGAATCATAATTCTTGGCACTAAAAAAACGGATTATTTTTTCTAATTTTAACTTAAAAGTTTTACTCTCTTTAATATATAATTTAATTGCTCTTTTATAATCCTGACCATTTTTAGGCTCAATATTATTATTCATAATATCCAATGAACATGCATTGGATTTAGATGATTCAAAAATTTCTCTTGAAAAAGATTCATCGCAATAAAAACTGAAGTGTCCAGAAGGATAACGACTAGGGTAAGGAGATAACCATTGGCACTCTGGGACAAAGTATTTAACTATTCTGAAAATAACACATTCATATGCATAAGTTTGCTCACCGACTATGCGCTTTATTAGATTTTCAGTTAAAAACTTATAAATGTGTAATTGGATATTTATTAAATAACTCACTCCTTGCTGTGGTACATTTTTCAATCTTCTATCAGCTAATAATAAATCGTTTATTTTAAGTTCAAAAATTTTTCCAATTGAGTCTATTGTTAAAGGTAAATATAGAACTCGTTCTTTACCATATTTTGAAATTAAATTATCTGATATACGTTTATTTACAGCTATCCAAAAAACATCAACTCCTTTGCTAGCTAACTCATCAGCTAACAGCTCGAAAAAATCAGTTTTTGTTTGGTTTGATATAAAACAAATTGATGACATAATTAAATCCACACCTTAAATTCCTTCCTTATATATAATAGAGAAAATATTTTAACTAAGTTGAATGTAATACCAATCACAATTGGTATTGTTAACAAACTTGCAACTGGGTAAACAAACCATGTAATTAGTAGCGATAACAATATTGCAACAGAATTAAAGGCTAGCAACTCCTTTATTTTACTTGACTGTATTAATACAAACGCAGTCGGCCCCAACATTACCGTTAGCCAATAATTCACGAGCACTACGTAAAAGTAGTTAGTCAATTTGCTCATTTCAATATCCATAAGCCAAGAGTAGTAGGGTAAACAAAGAAACAATACAACAGCTATTATAGTTGCCCCAAATCTAAGGTAAAGAACCGTTCGCTTTATTGATACTAGCTCTTCAACGTTGGCAAAATTTGAAGTAGCTAAGCGAGATATACGGGGCCCCAACACAGCCGTTACTGTTATTAATGAGAAATTAATTAACATGCAGTATCGAGAGACTGTGCCATATGCCCCCGCTTCACTATTCCCACCAAAATATCCGACAAGTAATATATCCAATGACCGGATCGTGAACTCTGCCAAAGTTAAAATTGTTAATAATTTAACCTCATCAACACCTTCACTTTTTGCGTTGAATGTTTTTTTTTGCCCCTCTTCCAAGAGGTAATCACTCGAACGTAAACTTTTCATTACGACCAAAGAGATAACCAAAAAATTAAATATGAATGCAAAAGACAGTGCAAAAACTATCTCAAGTCCAACAACTAGCATTACAAGTGTAATAAATTGTCTGACTACAGTGCCAAACAAGCCATAAAAGACGACTCCTCTAATAACCCTTACGCTTTCATTTAGTATCAATGACAGGGCAAAACAGAACGCTGCAAGATTTATTAGTACCGCATTTCCACCGGTTATAGAGTCTTGTCTCTGAAGATAAAACAATACGGAAGTCGTAAGCGAAACCACGGCTAAAACACTCCATATATATTTCCTTAGAACATTAAGAATATTGGTTGCAATTGATTCTAATTTTGAATTTGAACAAGTACGCAACATAATAGCGGGAAGACCTAAGTTTCCGATAGATGCGGCAATGGTTGTTGAATTTAGTACTATAAAAAACACGCCTAAAGATTCTAACGAGTAGCTTCTAGACACTAAGATTACGGACAGGTATGAAATTCCAAGCCCCAGAATTTGGAGCCCATAACTCACTACATACCTTTTCATTTAAGGAATCTTAGAACCAGGGCGTCAAAAAAATTCCCATATGAATTTATACTTAAACTCACTGAGCGTATAAGGTAGTAAGGAAATGAAACTAGTAACTGTAACAACTCAGTTAACTTTGGCTTACATGAGATGGTATCACCGTACAAAAATTCTGGGTAGAAATTCTGACATAACCATGTTTCAGTAGATGTCAGGCTATTTTTCCAACTTAACAGCCTTGAGCTATCAAATCCATTAGAAGAAACCTCCTTAACGTGTGAAGATCCCTTGTCACTGACAGACAACATTGCTGCATCATATTCGATACCTATAGCTGTACAGATAGATTTAATTGATTTTGAGGGCTCTAATATCAGGCCTTCATAACTTAGCATAATGTTATTACTTTTTTGAGACATTAACTTGATGTTTTTAGCAATTTTCCTAAAGAGAATTAGCTGAATAATTGGATGTCCCGAATACTTTACTCGCTTTAGGTCAATTTCAGGAATGAACTCAGATCCATTCGCCCCCACCTTCCACCGGTTTTTTTGAGATGCCAAAATAGCTCTTATGTCTCTTGTCATTGTAATAAATATCGATGATGGAAATTCCTTTTCAATTTCTTTTGTATAGAACAAATTCATAGGGGTCTGTTCTACAACTACAGAAGCATTATTATTCAAGCGTAAAAAATCAAAAAACTTATATAAACATTTTTTTGAAACTATATCTTGATTTTCTTTAAACCCTAGTTCTTCACAAACATCATCGAAATTATTTTTTACATGCAAAATAGCATTTTCTAATTCAATTTTTTTCAACAGTTCTATAGTATTAGGTTCACCACCAAATCCTTGCTTCAATAATTTTGGATGCAGTAAATTATAGTAATGCAATTCTCTACAGCTATGTATATTGGGATGGCGCCCTAAGGACTCGGCTAACACCGTAGTACCTGAACGACTTGCTCCAACGATAAAAATGGAAGTTTTCTGAGTGTTTCTCATATATTTTTAAACTCCGAAACCCAATTTAATTGAGTCGTTTAAATTAATCAAATACTAATTATTTTATTTTGATTTAGAAGCAACGCTGAACAAAACCAAGCAAACAATCTAAGCTTTTAAATGTTTTATTTTCTTTGCTGGTACGCCAGCGTAAACACAGAAGGGATCTACACTTTTGGTAACAACACTTCCTGCAGCTATTACACTGTGTGTTCCTATTTTTACTCCTGCCAAAATAATTGCATTAGCCCCTATCCAAACGTTGTTAGAAACCATCACATTCTTTGATGGAAAGTATCCTTGTTCAGCAATGTTTTTAGTTAAATCATCAAATTTATGATCATTCACATACATATGAACACCAGCACCAATTAACACATCGTCGCCAATAATGATTTTTGCATATTCATCAGCCATCAACATCGTATTAGGTCTAATAACAACACGCTCTCCAATTTCCACATTTTGCGTTTCGATTAGATAAGAACCAGGTCTTATTTCTGAATCTTTTCCTAGACGAGCCAGTTTTTTTTTTGCTAACCAGGTCATAGTTACCTTAAAAAACAACATCCAATGCGTCAAGGGCATATCAGGCCCAATCCGTTTCGCACTAATCCAAAAATTCAATTTATCCACTGCTGATTTCATTTTATTTCTCTTTATCATATGTTCTTAATCAAAAAAATATGATTAACTCAACCACTATGCACTGAAAGTACATAGGTTGTGATTGGACTGAAAGTCCTCTAGACCCACTACTCAAGGATCAAATTTCCACCATCTTTGTTAG
>Ga0256845_1001958_pt1 | contig 15650 bp, 13 predicted proteins | sample RiftiametaG_FD_189101 | JGI IMG/M metagenome (GOLD analysis project Ga0256845, IMG submission 189101) | Tube worm associated microbial communities from hydrothermal vent at the East Pacific Rise, Pacific Ocean - Riftia | ecosystem: Host-associated > Annelida > Integument > Unclassified ...
GTGCGCGCAACAGCTCTTGCCCTCGCTTCAAGCGTAGGGCGTTTTCGTCCTTGAAGGCGTAGATCGTATCGGCAACCACCTGCTCTTTTGATGGCCCTTTATAGGTGAGGTATTTATCGATGCACCGCGCCATGAGCGATGTCGCATGGATACAAAACCGAGCACTTCGGTTGCCAGAGCGATGATACTGCGGGATTAACGCCATGGGGCTGTAGCCGCCCTCGGCATAGGTTTTGAACAGTTTGAGCAGGGTTGACGGGGCGGGCAGGAGCTTATCGTGAACATCCGCACCTCCACGCCGGCTGCGCTCCAAGAACTGCTCGCTTTCTATAATCTCCCGTGTCTTTTGCCTTATCTCGGTCAAGGCAGCCTTCACGCTGGCCGTGGTTTTCTGCACCTCGCCCCGGAAGTACATCTCATAAAACACTTGGCAGACCGTGGCCTGCCATAGTGCTGTCCGCACGATATTGGTGGGATAATGACTTAGAAAGTCGTACTCGTTGCGCAGGGCATTTATCCGGTTGGCCTCGTCAAAATACCGGCGCTCGATGCGCAGATCTTGGGTTGTCAGCAGGTCTGACAGTTCCTCAAAGGTAAACGCCGTGCGCAGGCCAGGATGGTCTATGTGCTCCAGCAGCACGCCAGTGTCCGTATGAGTGCTAATCTTATAGGCGGTGTTGTGCACCGTTATCCGGTCACTCTCTTCAAATCGCATATGGAAGGTCATACGTTGCCCTCCACACTTACCAGCGCGGCGTAGTCGATCTCGGCCCTCCGGTTGGCGGTGAGCCCGCCACGATAGATCGCCATGACCACCGCCCTAAAGCCACGCGCGCCTAGGCCTGATTGCGCCACTAATTCCTTGATCAAGGTTGGGGCTGACATGCCCTCGATAATCACGCCAATCCGCGCTTCCGCCTCCACATCCTCATGCTGGCGAAACTCGTGAAACATCGCGGCATTGCGCACTTCGGTTTTATCAAGGTTCCGCTCTGTCACCAGAATAACCCGATTGGCAAAGGCCAACGGCATCATCGCTTGCACATAAGCCAGCTCCGTTTGAAAGTCGGTTTTAACAACCCGCGCCCATGGCTTGACGGCGATGGCTACAAATTCACCCGATGTCAGCTCCGCCCGAAAATCAAATGTATGCTCCCGCATCTTGCCATGCGCATCAAGGAACTTAACGGCGGGCGGTTGATCCCAAACATCATGCACATCCCGCCGCGCGCCCAGCAGGTAAAGCGTGCCTTTCTCCAGATTGCTTTCAAACACGCGGCATCTCGGGTGCACGTCCGCCGGAAGATGCATCACCATGCTGCCATGCAAACTGATCTTTGTTCTAAGCGAGGGAAACCGTGAAGCTCTGCTTGGTAGCGGCGGTTGGTAAGGTTTTAGGTTATACTTTTCGTCGTTCATCTTGGCTCGGAGCCTGCAGGCCATCGACCGGGAAAACCCGCGCCGACGCACCCTGCATCTCCGCCTTTCTTTTTTCAATTGGGTGAGTTTGATCCCCCGGCAAAACGCATTCACGCGCGTTGCCAGTTGACAATTTTTTGAAAAAAGCAGAAGATGCGGTATCGGTGTAGCACTGATACCAAAAGGCTCCTGTTTCGAGTTACAGCTCGATTTTCACAGGGGTCTTTTATCTTTCTGCGTTTGCTATGCTCTGTAAGCTTATGAGCGATCCTCCTTTTTAGCATACCGGCTTGGATACAATGCCTCTGGCGTTGTCGAAAGCTTCTCGGCTATAGCCCTTTCGATTCTGCGCGAACGCTTGCGGCCCCTGCTTACGAGGGCCACGGCTCCACAGCTTACGCCCAACTCGCGACTGAGCTTAGCCAAAGAGCTTTGCTTCATACGTAAATTGAATTTCACTCTCTCATGAATTTCAAGATCACTCGAATTGTTCATTTTCTGACCGATATTGGTTAAACTTTGTATACGCCCAACGAATCACAAGACAGCAAACAAATCAACACTAAATGTTAACAATATCAAACAGTTACACTTCACCCCCCTTTGCGCTGTTTTGGCCGATTTTTAATAAATTTGATAATTTAAAAAACTGCTGATTTATAAAAATGAAACCGAAATTGAAAAATAGCACTAATATAGTTGAAAAGATTCGATACCTTAAAAAAATAGAAATAGGGGACCACGCAAATTTTGTGCTCTTACCCTCAAAGACGTTTCATCATGGGCGGGTATATAACGAACGAATGTATGAAGTCAGGCTGATTGAACATTCTGAAATTCGGGAGGTCTATTCAAAGACGTGTAGCCTTCGGGAATTGTTTGATAAATTCAGCTTAAAGCCCCGACTGGCTCAGAAAGTGTTGCTGATCGCCGGAGTGGATTTTCCGGCGGATCTTGCCACAGAATATCGAGCCGGAAAAAGCATAAACGCCCTCGCCAAAAAACACGGCATGAAAGAAAAAACCGTCTCCAATATCTTGAAGTCTGTGGGCGTGAATATTCGCAGCGGAAACACTCAAATACGACCGCAAAAAGACGAGTTAGAGCGTGTTTTCAGAAAATTCGGGACCATTAAAGGCGTTGCCAAAACGCTTGGAGTTCATCAAAACACCGCAAAAAAATTCCTTGTTGAGGCAGATCTTCTGCCGGGAAATACTAAAAATACGCGCGCCTGAGAATTGTAATTCAAGTAATTTTGGGCGATATTCATCAAATTGGTTCGAGGAAATCACGTTTGTGGTAGCAATGAGTTTAGACGAACACCGTCACCGCAAACTTTTGTTTCTTTCGTTCAGCTATTTAGCACCGTTGCCTGATGGCGTCGTTATGTAATCAAAAAACCAAGATCACCGTTGAGAAGTCAGCCTAAGTTTAACGATGAGAAGCCCAATTGGGCTTAGTTATTTGCTTTCTGCATTCATATAAATGTGGATTCCGACACCAACCTTTTGGTCAATAATTTCGACATCTCCACCCATAGCTTCGAGCAAAGACTTAACGATGCTCAGGCCCATGCCCGTGCCACCAGAATTTCGGCGCGTGGTAAAAAACGGGGTCAGGACCTTATCGCGGTTGCCCGCGCTTATACCGGTGCCATCATCAGAGATTTCCAACTCGTTTTCCTCTGCGGTGATCGTCACAGTTTTGGCCCCATGTTCAACGGCGTTTTCCAATAGATGCTTGAGGATAATAGCCAGTGTTTCCCCGTGAATCGGTAGCAACAGCGCGCCATTACGAACCTCAATTGTTAGGCCTTCGAATTGCGAAACTAGTTCGGGCAGAACCTCACTAAGCGCACAGGTGCCGCGTTTTAAGGGCTGCTCGGCTTGGGCGTACTCCCGCATGCTTTGCAGCAGGCTTTCCATGCGGCTGGTGTCGGCTAGGATATTCGCAAGGAATTTCTGCTGCTGCTCGGCAGTCATGCCGGCTTCCCGCAACAGCTCAGCGGCTCCCTGCACCGCCGTAAGCGGTGATTTCAGCTCGTGGGTGGCGTGGGCGGTATACGTGGCAATGGCGTCTTGGCGGCGCTGGAGCTTGGCGGTCATCTCGGCAAAACTTTGGCTCAGGGTCTCAATCTCGCGGGTGCCATAGTGCTTGGGCGGGGTCCATTTATCGTTGCGGCTTTGGGCGATCAACGCGTGCAGGGGGCGGGTGATAAAGCGCCAGAAGATCAGCCCGATCAGCCCTGTGGCCAGTAGTACAAACGCCACCGCTTTCAGCAAGGTAAAGCGCTCACCATAAAGAAAGCGAAAAATGTGGTTGGGGGTGCGATTGAGGTAAACTGCGCCAATTACCCGCCCTTCTACCACCACCGGCAGGGCCACAAAAACCCGCAGGCGCGTGCCCTTGCTCAGCCCGTAAACCAATGGCGCGCCTTCGCTACGAATGCGCTGGCGGGCCACGGAGGTGGACTGGCCTTTAAGGGCAGAGGCGACCTCGGGAATGGCGGCAAGGGAAAGGCCAAGCTCGGCGGTGCCCGCGATCACGGTGCCGGAATGGTCCAGAATGCGGAAACCGGCGAGGGTTTGCTTTTGGGCCGCTTGGGCAATGCGGCTCAGGGCAGGAGCAAAATCGGGCTGGGCCGCTTGGGTGGCTTGGCCCGCTGGGCGCGGCGGCAAGACTGTGTTTTTGCCCAGCGAGAGGCTTGGAAAAACTGGAGCGTAGCTTTCAAAGCCACTTTGCGGACTCTCGGGCGCGATGGGATAGGCACTCATGTTCACAGGGCCGTTTTGCACGAAAAGCTCTGCATAGGTGGCGGCGAGCACCGAAGCTTGGCCGATCAGGCTTTCCTCGGTTTGTTGCACAAGCTGGGTGGCGTAAAACTGAAACAGGAGCAGCCCCGCGAAGGGCAGGCACAGCACCAAGCCAAGCACCAGCGCCACCACATGCCAGAGCTTTGGCCGCCATTTTTCCCTCAAGCTTTTTTGCACGCGCCCATCCTTAAGCCTACGCCATGCACCGTTGAAACGCCATCTGCACAGCCCACCTTGGCCAGCTTGGCGCGGATATTGCGGATGTGGCTGTCTATCGTGCGGGCAGATACGTGGATATTGTGGCCATAAAGCGCATCTATTAGCTGCGCGCGCGAGCGCACGTTTTCCGGCTTGGCCATCAGGGCTGCCAGCAGGGAAAATTCGGAGGCGGTAAGCGGCACGCCCTGCCCCGCAAAGTGGCAGAGGTGGCGGGCGGTATCGAGCGTTAGCCCGCCCCAAACGCTTTCGGGGGCGGCGGCACGCGGCGCGGTGCGCTTCAGTATCGCCTTCACCCGCGCCACCAGCTCGCGCGGGCTGAAGGGCTTGGTGACGTAATCATCACCCCCGATTTCCAGCCCGATAATGCGGTCTATTTCGTCATCCCGCGCGGTCAGGAACAAGACCGGTAGGTCAGAGGTTTTGCGCAGCTCGCGGCACACTTCCAAACCGTCCATCTCTGGCAGGCCGATATCCAGTACCACCAGCGCAGGCGGGGTGGCTTGGATATGGGCGAGGGCTTCCATGCCATCGGCCGCAAAGCTCGGGGTGAAGCCCGCGCTTTGCAGGGCAAAGCCGATGACCTCACAAATATGCGGGTCATCGTCAACGATCAGAATGGGCGTGCTCATGGGGCCTCGGCATTTGCTATGGCTTCAAGATAGCCTGCAAGGCGGGCGTTGCGGAAGCCCCAATCTCGCCAGCCTTTATTCGGCGTGAATACAGGCATCGTGTGTGGGGGGCAAAACCCCGCGCCTTGGGCGAGAATGACCGGCAGGGCTAGCGGCCCTAAGCGACAGATATATTGGGCATCCACCCGCCCGCCACTCAGCGGATGCAGGAGGTTGTAGCGTGCGATCATCGGGGCGAAATTGGCAAAGCTGCTCACATAAAGCACCACCATCAGGGCTGTGAGGTTTTGGCTCACCAGCCAAATATTGCTTTTATCACGCGCGATTTGCACGGCCACCAGCACTAGCCCGATAAACACCAGCAACATCCAGATAAACGCCGCCACGCGTAGGTAGGTCAGGGCGTAGGTTTCCACGTAAAGGTTCAGCCGGAAGGCTGCCGAGAGCACCAAAAACAGATTTTGCAGCAGCCATATATAAACCAGCCCACGCAATAGGCGGTCTTGCATGATCAGGCGGCGGGTGCCGATGGCAAAGCCGCCTGCAAGCAAGGCGGTGGCAACCAAAGGATAGGCACCTCGATGGGCATAAGCGGCATAGCTCATGCCCTCGGGCAGGGCCATGCCGCCGGACAGCACCAGCGCATCCAGCCCCGTTTGCACGGCGAAAATGCCGTTAAACAAGATAAGCGAACTGCGCACCGAAGCGGCGTTTATAACCAAGCCCAGCCCCTGCGGCATCGGCAGAGGATTGCGCGGCTGCAGCGGGTCAATGCGAAACATGGGCAGGTTGAGATAGGGCCAGATGAGCGCGGCGGCGATGAGCCAAAACAGCCCTCGCGCCATCGTTTCGGGTGTCATAAATTCAATACCGGCCACTGCATCGGCGATCCGTTCCAAAAACGGATTGGCCGATATGAAAAACGCAATGAAAATGACTCCAAATGCGAGTGGCAGCACCAGCGAAGCCGCTTGCTTTCCAAGCCCTGCCTGTGGGCGCACCCCACGCAGACCCGTGCCAATGTTGCCGAAAAACCGCAGGGGGCCAAGGGCGGTGATGTTCAGAAAAACCAAAAGAGTGCGCCCCCAACTCACCAGCCGGTCCAACGCCAGCCACGCCGCAATGGCCGCCACACCGAGCATTGAGAACAGCAGTGATAAAGGCTGAAGCTGCTCCAGCATAGGGAGGTTGCTGATAATGGCCAGCCCAAGCACCAACGCCCATTCTTTATATGTTGTTTTCTTTGTGCGGGCCAACACCATGGCAATGCTCAAAAGGATGGCAAATATAGCCACAGAGGCCCCAGCCTTTTGGTGCCAAAACAACCAGTCCGCCACCGCGACCAAACAGAGGACAAGTATCAGAACATACCTTCGAGGCGGCACGATGCCTGTGCCGCCTCTATCAGATGTCGGGATGCCCACATTCGTCGGTTTTGGCGATGTTTCGCCAGAAAGCCACCACGCATCCAATCTCAGTTTTTCAGGGAGGCCATTTATTATAAGTTGAGTATTCATATCTGCTCCATTCAGCGCCTAAATCATTAGCGATGGGAGCAGCTTAGCGATGAAACTTGCAGATCTAGGAAGGTAGATGTGCAAACCGTTATAGGGTTTTGTGCAGAATTTATGCAGAAACTTTGATCTCTCAGAAATACCTGTTGCTTTACAAACACACGTCAGAAGCCACACAAACAAAATGGCGACCAAAGGCCGCCATTGTTCTTACCAATAATAGTGATGCGGCCGCCGAAACCGAGGCCAAAGCCGCTCTTCCGGATCGATATCCTTCAGAATTTCCTTTTCCAGTATCTTCACTTGATGGCGCGGAAGCCGGATATGAAAAATCTTGTCATGATAGCGCGGCCATGTATCCAGCCAGCGGCGTTCCTCCTCAGGAATGCCAAGCCGACGCCGTAAGCCATTTGGCGAATACCCCCCACACGGTTTTGTGCGAGGCTTCTTTCGTTTGTAATGAGCCATATCTGGGCCCTTTTATGTAGTTTGTTCCTTACATGACGTCCTCCTTTCTTTTGGTTGGCTGGCGTTTATATTGGCGTTGGCGGGGTTTGGCAATGCAGTGCTTTACTAAGGGGAGGCTAAGGCTGGAAAACTGAGCGGGATGTCTCACGATAAAGACATCCCATCCAGTCTATCGGCTTCAGCCAACGGGGCAGGCCTGGCCAAACTCTATAGCCCACCTTCGGACGTCTCGCTTGAAATATTGAAAGCACCGTGAGCTACTCGGGGACCAAGGTACGGTCAGGGTCTTCCCTCCAACCGGCGCTTTTAACTTGCCGTGTTTACTGCCCCATTTAAATGACCACCCTAGTTTTACCAATTTCTTGATGGCCGCATTTGTCTTGTCACACTTGCAGTACCGCATTACGCCACCTCGCTATAACGGGCGGCATAGCGCTCTGCCGAGAACCGCATACCCGCAAATGCAGCTTTGGCACCTGCGTTCAGTATTGGCGGGCTATACTGATAGCCATTGTTAAGCGTATCATCGCCATTCTGGTAAAACCGCCCCAGCGGGTCGATCATGATGTAGGATTCAAGCATCTCGTCATTGTCCTCAACCCGATAGATATCGCGAAGCGCCTGATGCCGCTCCACAAATGCCTGAAATTCAGCGTCATTCACGGCTAGGTTTTGGTTCACCACTGGAAGCATACGCAGGATCTTCCATTTTTGGGGAGACAGCCCCGAAATCAGTCCCGTGAAGTCCTCCTCCACATTGCAGGCATTGACGACCGTGTTGATTTTCAACTTCAGCGACGGGTTTTTCCGCATTTCAGCCACGATATTCCCAGACAGCTCAGCTATATCGAGCAGCTTCCCACGCGGATCAACGCGGCCGATTTCGCGGTTGGCCTGATCGTCGGTTGAATCAAGGCTAAGCCCCAGCCAACTCATATGCGGCGCAATTTCTGCGAGGAGGTCGGCTGAAAGGTGGCTGCCATTGGTTATCAGCGATGTGTTAAACCCGAGTTCAGAAGCAAAGCGGACGAGGTCAGGTATTTGTTTGCCATGTAGCAGTGGCTCGCCCCCTGCAAAATTCAACCGCACACTTTTCCACTGCATTTTGTTAAACAGAGCGTTTGCTGTGTTACCCGGGCGAAAGAATGCATAAATCTCGCGAATAAGGTCAAATGAGGCCGCATTATCTTTCACAACATCACGGGAGCCACGCTCTTTGTTCCAAGCGGAATAACAGTACTTGCACCCAAAATTGCAGGCCTCGGTAAGGTGCCAGTTAATAACCAGTTCTGATACAGAATTAGTAAGCATATTCATTCTCCATACTACGCTACCGGAAGTGGCCGCGCTCTATGGATTTGGTTTAGATGAACCGGTTTCCTTTCATTATGAACAGCACAGTACCCCCCCTTTAGTTTCCCACCAAAACACCATAGGCTGTCTTCACGCAGACCATTTACAATCTATTTAGAGCATCCTCATGGCAACTATTCCAACACCTGAAGCAATTTTTTATGCGGTTTATCAAAGCCTTTGCGGATCTGATTGCGGATCCGTCCCCAAGAAAAAATACACAACGGGTACAGCCGAGCTAAAATCCCAACTCGAAAAAACCGAAAAAATCCTTGATGCCATATTCAGGGCATTGAAGCTGGGTGAAATTGATGATCAGGCAATAGACGCTGCCAAGTTCAACATTATGAACGCGGCCAGTGCTTATAAAGAGGTTGAGGTTCATACATTCACATTTGATGCGGGCCTGCGCCAAATCATCTGGGACCTGCTCGGCTATTTGTATGTGCCAGGGGTTGCGCGGATTATAGCCAATTGGAACCTTGACGAGCCGATGGATAAGGACATGCCATCTGGTCGGTTTTGGTATTTGCCTGCGGTGGCAGACACCACCCTAAAGCTGCCCGTAGCGCAAGTAGTGGATTGGTACTTGGACCTGTTGGGGATGCCGCTGGAAAAATTTGCAGAAGAACGGATGATAGGCTTGGTTGATGCTGATGACAGCACGTCTGAATCTATGATCCGGTCGCTCTATAAATGGAAAAACGGAACGCTCCCAAAAATTGACATCTTCGACAAGTATTTCCCAGATGATATGGCCATTACCTACCAAGGCACATTCGAGATTGCTTTGGGCTTAAACGAAGAGGAACAGTTTGCAAAAGCCCTAGATTTTGTGAAGGCAAAAGAGTTTTCAGCGGAAGATTTGCAGATGGAAATCAACATTAGCGACCTAGAGCGCATTCAGCAGGTTCTTTCTGGCGAGGCCGACAGCGGTGAGCGGCGTAATTTTGTCGAAAAGCTCGCCAATCGCTATGCCGCGCCTACGCCTGCAAGAGTTCGCCAACGGCTGCTGATCGCCCGCATGGTGCAGGACGGGTACACAAAATTGCGCAAATTCCTGCTTCCCGAAGTTGCAGATAATTGCGCAGATCCAGAAGTGAATAAGCTTGTGCAGCTTATTCAGCAATTCAAGCTGATTTATAATTTAACGACTGAAGCCTCCATCCTCAAGGGTCGCCCCAGCCTAGATACGCAGGATTCCGAAGACCAATGGTTTGAAGAAATGCTTCAGAAAATGCCCTTGGATCCAGAAATAGCCCTATCCATTTCACCTTCCGCGCGCGCAACTGCCAATATCGAGCTTAGTAAAATTCTGTCGCAGCGGTTTCAAAACCCAATGGGAGACGAAGCGCTGCCAAATATTCTACACGACGGCACCACAGCTAGCATGATACTCCACGTAGAAGGCTTGCAGAAGAAATACGAAAAGAAAATCAGCGGGCAAACTCGGTTTAATAAGCTAATCACAGACCTTGAAAGCGGGGACGTGGCAAAAGCACTGGCAGACGAAGATCGCTACGATATGCTTTACGCAGCAGTTAGGCACTCGGGTATGCAAGGGCCTACCTATGGAGCTATTTTCCAGCGGATATTTGAGTTAGCACTTCCCGACTATCAGTACATACAAGCATGGTTGTTTCAGACCGAGTGTTTTATGGACGGCAACGCGCCAAAAGAGATGGTGGCATTGGCGCTCAAAGGCGCAAAAGCCCACGCGGGCTATGACATCTGGAAAGGCCCGCTGCTGCACCTAAAAGGGAAACACCTACTCAATTGCAATGACTTCGACGGCGCGATTGCATGTTTTAAAGAGGCAGAAAAAGACTGCCTAATTCGAAATTATGGCCTCACAAGAGGGCTCGTTGCTAAAGATCTATTCGCCACTGAAATTGCAAATCAAAAACTAAACATCAATAATCAAACCAAATACTATCGGGATATCATTAACTTTGGCACGCATGACGGTGCCGAATTGGCCAGTGTCGAGGAACTGGCGGCGCATCTTTCAGGCTATTTCTGGACTGAGCTTTACCAGCCTTATAAGGGCATGCCGTCATTAATTCCGAGCGCCGATAAGGAAGCGCGAGAGCTTTTGAAGCCATTAGCCGAATTTATGTGGCAAGCGGATACCAAAGGTTTGGAAAAATGGGTGAAGAAAAATAGGCAAAGATTGCAGAAACACCTTCCCGATGTGCGTGGTGATACAGTGTTAACCATGTTGATCAAAATGTGGAACGAGTTTCGGGGCGACAGCAATCAAGTCCCCCTGCTCCTGCAAGCTCAGATACCCACTGCATTCCGAGCCGCCATTTCCACAATTTGCATAACCGCACCCAAGCTGTTGAAAATGGTTGATTTCAAGGGGCAAACACCGTTGATGCTTATCGCTGAACAAGGCGAAGCAAAGGTTGTGAAAGCCATGATTGAAGCAGGTGCCGACCCGGCCGCGCAGGATTACCAAGGTCGTTCGGCGCTCCACGCTGCTATAATGAACGGGCACAAGGGGGTCATAGACGTCTTGCTTGATTACCCTGAATGCGCCACCAAAACCACAATAGACGGTAGAACGCCCGCGCACTCGTCGATTACTGTCGGCGATATGAAAACGTTGGAGCGTCTAATATTGATCGCACCATCATTAATTGATGGCGTTTCAGTTTCGGGAACTCCGCTGGAATATGCGAAGTCCGCCGAAAGTGAATACGACATTTTTTGCCACGCATTTGGTGAAATCACGTCTCGACCCGGCTTTAAAGTAGCAACAAAAAAAGAGATAAGTACGTGCATAGAATTACTCAATCGATTGTCGATCAGCACAAACGGTTAACCAGTTAAAGTGTATTTTTTCGCGCTACAAGCGCGATAGCTAATTTGATGGAAGCAGGCTTACATGCTACAGTACTGAGTATACAATTACGGTAATATTTCCCTTCATGGGTGATCCTATAAAACAAATATTGCGGAGTGGCTCCCTATGTCGGTAAACGAGACAACAATTCGCCAATGGGCCGACCATCACGCGTGCCGCAGTAATCTTCCGGTGCTAGTTCGGCGGTTAATTCGCGAGACCACAACGACCTTAACGTCATTGCGCTTTCCTGGAAATGAAGCTGTCGATTTGGCCGGGCTGGATGGACAAGCTGAAGCAAAGCAGGCAACGATATGGGTGCCACAGGGTCGTAGCATTTGGGAAATGGGGTGCAATCAGGATCCTCGCGCCAAGGCTAATGAGGACTTCCTGAAACGAACTGATGAAACGCCAAAGGAAGAGCAGAAAAACAGCAGTTTCGTTTTTGTCACCCCACGCCGCTGGCCGGCAAAAGAGGCTTGGCTAGAAGAGCGGCGGCAAGAAGGTTCGTGGGCAGACGTCTTCGCATATGATGCAATCGACATTGAAACGTGGCTTGAAGAAGCGCCCGTCACCGCCCGCTGGCTGGGCGAACGTCTTAGGCTTGCTGATCCCGGATTGCTTACTCCAGATGAGTGGTGGAGAAAATGGTCATCGGCCTCAACCCCTTCAATTTCGCCAAGCTTAGTGGCTACACGGCGACACAATGAGGCGGAAACACTGCTACAAAAGCTCCGAGATGGGGATCAGGTGGTGCCAGTAATGGGGGATGACCGAGGCGAAGCCGTGGCATTCGTAATAGCTGCATTGGGCTTAGCTGGAGCTCATGATCTGCTTGACCGCACCTTGGTTGTTACGTCTGAAAATGTTGTAATTCCGCGAAACGGCAATTCCCACCTGATTCTCATAGCAGATTTGCCGGAGGGAGAAGAACCAAATTTCGGGGATCGGCACGACCTCACAATCGTACGGCCTTATCCAAAAGGTCGGTTGGATATTAACGAACCGCTCCAACTGTCACATGTTCCTGCTGAAGTTTTTAGCACAGAACTTGAAGCGATGGGAGTGTCGAGGGACGAGGCGGTTAGTCTTGCGTTGGAGGCAGGACATTCACTTCCAGTTCTTAGACGACGGCTCTCTAAAGACCCGGAAATTAGGCGTCCTATATGGGCGCGTGATCGTGAAACAGCTAAAAGGCTTCTTCCGTTTGCTTTGGCTGGATCTTGGATGGAGCGAGAAAATCTAGACGACGTTACGATACTTCAGCTTATTGGTGAGCATGAAGATGGGGAGGCCGAAAGCATCAGAGATGACCTGTTGGCCCTAGATGACGCACCCATAGCCAAATACGGGAATGTTAACATTATCGTTTCACAGCTGGATGCGCTTTTCACTGTTGGGCAGTATATCAACCAAAATGATCTAGACCGCTTTTTTCCGATTGTTCTTGAACTGCTTGGAGATCGGGACCCAGCTTTGGATCTTCCGAAAGATCAGTGGTACATGGCGAATGTGCTGGGTAAAGCACGAAGCACCTCAGGTGCATTGCTGTCTGGGTTAAGTGATGCTCTATGCATTTTGGCGGTGCATGGGGCTGAAATCTGCGGAACCAGACTCGGTATTGATCTTTCCTATCGTGCGGGGCAACTTGTTCACGCTTTGATGTTCAACGCAAATGCAGAAAGATGGCTAACCATTCGCAACCATCTGCGCGCTTGCCGAGGCGGCACCAACCACTTTCCTGGATTGTCTCGAAGGAGAACTGCGAAAGCCGGATCCTGCAATTCAAGCCATAATGGGAGTGGTGGGAGGTTTAGTCGGTGGGGAGTGCCTGCGGACCGATCTACTTTGGGCCCTTGAGGCACTGGCATGGCATCCGGCTCATTTCTCCCGAGTCGCGGGTATCATCTTTGACTTGCAGCGCTTTAAGATAGACGACAACTGGATGAATTCCCCTGCATCAACGGCAAAATCTCTATTCCTCGTATGGCTTCCCGCCACTTCACTTGGCTTAGATGACCGAATGCATGTGCTTCGCAGTCTGTCCGCCAACTATCGTATGCCTACGATTGAGGTGTGTATCGAGTTACTGCCCGATGCCGGACCCAGTTTCACAACCCGAAACGCTTTACCTCGATGGCGGGTTTTGGAAGAGGCCGTGCCTGACGTAACTGACCAAGACGTAATGCGCACGGCCATTGAAGCTAGTCGCTTACTTTTGGATTTGGCTCCTTTCAACACATCAGAACTCGAAAAGTTGCTTGAAGTTACGACTAGACTTCATCCACATGATTTAAACAGGCTTGTGATTGAAGTGGAGCGTTGGAGCCTAAATGCAGCAGATGAAGAAAAATCTGAATTACGCCACAACCTTCGCAATCGGGACGTAATGCGTGCATATCAGGAAAATGCTGATAGCCAAGAACTGAAAGCAGCCCTTCAAAGGATGGAGGACGCGCTTGAACCGGAAACAGCGGCGGCCCGTCATCGTTGGCTCTTTCAAGATACGCATATAGAATGGCGGGCATTGGTTGAAGATGAAGGCGATGGAAGGCTTTCTTGGCAAGAGTGTGAAGTTCTGGTGCAAGAAAGGCGCGCCGAAGCAATGGCTGAAATCGAAGCGGAGTTGGGTGCGGATGCAATTGTGCCATTTGCCTTGAACGCCAAACATCCTGAAGCTGTTGCACAAGTGCTGGTGCCTTTCGAGGCACCTCCCGAGACCGTTGCCAAATGGGTAGGGCGCGTTTTGCCAATAGCTCCCACGGTGGCAACCAAAACATTTTTGCGACAGGTTCTTTGGACCGCTGGAAGGACTTGTTTGAGCGCTGCGGTTAATTTCCTTGAGGATCAAGGGCTATTGACAAAGCCAAAATTGCGCGAACGATTGGCAGAACTCCTTCCCGGCCAAGCTACTGGTTGGGATGTTGCGGCATCACTAGGCGAAGAGGCCGACAAAGCATATTGGCGTTCAGTTTACGTTATTATTCTAGACGATACGCCAAATAAGGACGCTGAATATGCGATCACCAAACTAATTGTCGCAAAGCGCCCACGCTCTGCCTTCGCAGCAGCGCGTTTACAGCCAGAACGAATTGAACCCCAACAATGGGTGCATATCCTTGAAGCAATAGCGCAAAGAGAAGAGCCGGAGGGATCATTTCCAGAGTCATATGATATGGATCGGGTGCTGGAAAGCTTGGATAAATCTCCGGATATTTCTGACGAACAAATCGCAGGGTTGGAGTTACCGTTTGTGCCGTTATTGTGTGGTTACGGCCATCGAGCGCACAAAAGAACCCTTGCAATTCACCGTGAGTTGGCTCGCAAGCCGGAGTTATTTATCCAACTGTTGTGCTGGGAATTCAAGCGCCGTGATGGAACCGTGGAACCTCAAAAAATAAGCCCAGAACATCAGGAGTTCCGTGCGAAACTTGCTTACCACACCCTACAAGGTTGGAACACTGTGCCGGGACTAGGTGAAGATGGAAAAATAGATGCAGTTGCTTTTCACTCATGGACCACTGAAGCTATTACGCTAGCCAGTGGCGCTGACCGGCGGGAAGTTGCTGAAACGCATCTTGCTGCCTTGCTCGCTTGGTTAGCAAGGCGTCGGGCTTGGGACGATTGGCTGCCAGATGCAATACTTGAGTTTCTAGATCATCCTGAAAACAGCGGTCTTCGCGAGAAGTTCCGCATGGGGGTCCACAACGCAAGAGGAGTAACTTCGCGCGGCCCCTATGATGGGGGCGCACAGGAGAAAAGATTGGCGGAAAACTATCGCAAACTTGCCGCTGGGTACGGGAATTCATATCCTCGAACATCTGCGCTGCTCATCTCAATAGCCAAGAGTTTTGACTGGGACGCGAAACAGCACGATGAGCGGGCCGCTGTTGGTGAACGCTGGCATCCATAAGCCGTATACTATCGTTTGTGGGAGCTGGCATGCCGAACGTGCACCCATTTCTATCAAGCTCTTCAAACTAATTGAAAGTAGAAATAGTGATGTCAACGGCGGAGTAAAAATTGGCCATTCGTTCTTGGTGTACCATTTTAGCTGCTGTCCGAAATTGCCGGACTACCTCATTAGGTCGGATCTTCTTGGGAGGGTGGCTACTTATGGGCGGAAACCGACATTCGCTGCAGTGACAATTTATAGAAGGCAGGCTTCTAAAGCGGACATTGTCATTACTAGTTTCGGTTTAACTTAGCAAAGTGAGACGCCCGTTCTTTCGGGAAGTTTAGGGAACAGTCGTTTTGGAAACTAAACCACTACCGGCTTGCGCCGGTAGGATTTTTGATGTGGTTTTCTAGGTACTGAAGTACGACATCCTGCGTAATGGCCCCGTTTGTGGTTGAAAAGTAGCCTCGCCCCCAAAACCGCTTG
>Ga0256845_1001959_pt1 | contig 15646 bp, 12 predicted proteins | sample RiftiametaG_FD_189101 | JGI IMG/M metagenome (GOLD analysis project Ga0256845, IMG submission 189101) | Tube worm associated microbial communities from hydrothermal vent at the East Pacific Rise, Pacific Ocean - Riftia | ecosystem: Host-associated > Annelida > Integument > Unclassified ...
CTACTCTGGAGCTGTCGAGGACGATCTCAATAGCGGGCGCGAAAAGATCGCGACCAAAAGTCGCGAAGGGGCTGCCTTTGAAAAGCAATTTCAAAGCGCCTCCGAGATCATTGTTGCAAGTGTTCGAGGGAGACCAGAGGTACGAGAGCTCTTGGTCGAACTGGGCGAAGCCACCCCCCTCCCCTCGCAAAAGGGGAAAAGCCCCATGGCAACTGCAAGCAACTAGGACAGGTGATACAGAAAACCAGGGGGAACGTACGCTCTTCCTCCTGGTTCCCTACATAAATAGCTAAGCTAGATGGATGTATCTACAGCTCTCACGATGTGTGGGGAAGCTTAGCGGCCAAAAACGAGCGGAGCTTGACCAGACCCTGCTCGTCAAATACGAAGAGGGGGGGCTCGTAACGACTGCTCCAAGCCCTCACTTCTTCGAGAAGTTCAGCCCGAACTGCGCTTTCCTCCACAATAGCACTCACAGAGCGACCTCGAACCACTGCGTTGTTCAACCCCTCTACGAAAGAATCGAGACGCCCGGCGAGCTCGCCCAATACCTCGCGCACTAGTACAGCCTCGGCGGCGAGTGCTTCGAGAGAGACGGGTAAATCACCCGCGGACTGAGCGTCGGCAGCAGCTATCCGCAAAATGAACGCATCATCCAAAAAACCTAAACCTTCGATGCCGTCGTCAATGAGGTCCAATGACTTAAATAGGTAGTTGAGAGAAGCTGCTAGTGGGGTACGGACCTCGACGGGAATCTCCTCGTTGGCCACGACGTCTGACACAGCTTGAGCGTCTTCAGCAAGAGTCTTCAACCAAGAGGGGAATTGGCTCAAAGCCCGTTTATCTAGTTCACTTTCGCTCATAGCTTCAACCTCTAGCAAAGACGACGGGGAACTTCCACCGAGGGGTGACCGGCTCAGGAACGAATTTTTTTGCAAAACCCTCTAATTTTTGTGAGGACAAAGAACACGGCGAGCATTGCCTGAAAATGCCAGCTGGACCTCCGCCGACGACCAACCGGACTTACGTAACTCTTGGGCCAATCGCTGATAGCGAGACGCGTCCTTTAACTCAGGAACTGGAGTAATCCCCCCCTCGAAGTCAGAGCCAAGAGCGACCACTTTGATGCCACCAAGCTTTCGTAGGTAAAGCATTTGTTTGACAACATCGTGCAAGCCCGCAGCCTGCCAACGCCGCCGCGCCAAGAAGGCTTGATGAAAGTTGACCCCTATGACCCCGCCACTTTGGGCAATTCCACGAATTTGTTCATCGGTGAGGTTGCGCGGATGGGGTGCTAGCGCGCGCGCATTAGAATGTGTTGCAATGACGGGCTTGCGCGAAGAAAGCGCCAAATCGATGGCTTCATTCGTGGCTAAATCGGAAGCATGCGAGACATCAATGAGAGCTCCCATTGAAAAGACCTGCTTCATGAACTTGCGGCCGGCCGTACTCAGCCCCGTACTTGTCTTACGCCTCTTCCAAGAACGACCTGAACTCGTAGAAAATTCGTTGTCGATACTGTGCACCAGGCCAAATGAGCGTACTCCCCTCAGGACCCACTTTCTGATTTGATAGTCACTCGCTCCAATCGGCGCTGAGCCCTCGAATGCTAGCCAGGTAGAAAGCGCACGCCTCTTCCCTCCTGCGGAACTCACCCCGCAACCAGGTAAAGAATAGGGCTTCGTTGATAAAATTGACCGAAAGACGTGATTGTAGGATCTCTCCAGCTGAGCCCGAGTCCTACCCTGAGGTGCCGCGTCTTCGGGTACAAAGAGCGGGAGCACCACGCCTCGAACACCTGAAGCTATCAACGAGTCGGCAGTAAACTCTCCGCTCCCCCGGGAAAACTGAGCCCCCTGAAAGAGTGAGCGGTAGGAGATGTCCACATGAAGGTCAATCACCGCAACGGCAGTGTTTCTGGCCTGTAGGGGGCGAGGCCATAAAAGCGGGGCGAGTAAACCTAACGCCGATATAAAAAGAATAGAGCCTTTTCTGGCGTCAACTAAATCTCGCCATCGCGTCATTTTGACGTGAGTCGCTTAGGTAGGACGAGTGCCGTTTGCGCGGATTCGCGATAATATAGAAATGCATAGGCCGCTCGGCTGGCCAACACCCGCTTGGTGTAACGGCGTGTCTCCCGGTAGGGAATCATTTCAACCCAAACATCAAAATCAACATTGGGTCTCTGCCGCAACCAGCGAGCAGGACGCCCTGGACCTGCGTTGTAGCCAGGAATCGCGAGCCAAGGATTTTTTCGAAAGCGCCGAGCAAGTTCTTTCAGTACTCGACTTCCAATAGCGATATTGTGCTTCGGCTCCTTCAACGCTGCGGTGGAATAGGGCAGTTTGGCTTTCTTCCCTATTCCGCGAGCAGTAGCCGGTATGATTTGCATGAGCCCATATGCGTTGGCATGGCTCACAACACGCGGCCGAAAGGTCGACTCTTCGCGCATCACTCCATAGATGAACCACTCGGGGACCCCAGTGGCGCGACTTTCCTTTTGGACAAACGATAAATAAGGACGAGGAAAACCTATTTCCCATGGGCGCTGCCAATCGCCCTCGGGGTAGTGGGCAAACCAATCGGATAAACGCCCACGAGCAATTCCGTGAGAAGTATGTGCTTCTCCAACCTGATCGTAGAGCAAGGCTAAACCCCAAAGAAGAGCATCGTCGGCTCCATGCCCAAGACCAATTCTGGCTAGAATATTCTTACCATGCTCCATGTCGCCCACACGCAACAATTCCATCCCGCGCCGAAAGGACAACCTGTCATATTCGGGTCGGTGGGGAAATTCAAAGGGTGACGAGCGCGCATTCTTCAGCCCATCTTGAAGCGCTCTTTGGGCGCGCGGAGGATCTGCCTCTAACAAGCGCGAGTACGCGTGAAGCATATAGTATGAAAGAGGGACCTCCCGAACAATTGACTCAAATTCTATCAGAGCTTTTTCTTCTTCGTGCAGCTCTTGATGACATCGTGCCAAGAAATAGCGTTCCGTACCAGAATGCTCATGGCCACGAGCACTGTCCCTTTTGCGAACGAGTGCAGAAGCTCGCTCCAGCACCTGAGCAGCACCTGACCAGTCATCTCGTTCTATCCGAAAAAGTGCAAGTTCTAACACGCCCTCCATGGTCATATCCCCTTGGGGGTAGTCTTCTGGCATCGAAGAAAGAAGAGAGAGATAGCGTGCCGCAATACCGGCCTTTTTATAGCTACGAGCAGCCCGCAAGCGAGCATCATCGGCTAAGCTATTGCTGGGGTAGAGCGCCTCGAGATCCGCATAATAACGAATCGCTTGCGTCTGACGTCCGTCAGCTGCCGAGTACTTTCCTGCGTTAAATAGAAGCCAAGCATGCATCGCAGGATCGCCTACGCAATTCTTCGCACTGGAGCCAATTTTGTCGGCGGCGGCTCCCCACTCTCGTTTACCGGCCAAAACTTTACCGAGCAGATAATCGTATTCACATCGTGTCTGCGAATAGCGCGGTTTCTTGGGTACTTCGATCAAAAGTGCGGCCTCACCGGCCTCTTCAAACTTTCTCTTCTTTACGAGGGCTCTAAAATGAGCCAACTGAGAATCAGCTGATAGAGAATGATTTTTGGCGCCCAAGGCGAGAGCTCTCTGAACCAATGCATCTGCTCCCTTGGCCTCTTCTTCTTTTGATGAAAGTCCAATCTTTGCGCTCTGGGCGGCCACGAGGGCTTCCTGCGCCAGCGTGATACGCCCCACGCCATCCTTTTTCTCCTTTGATGCGGCCGCAAGTAGGGAGGCGCTCAAAGCGAGAGACGTTGAAGACTTTTTCTCTCGCTCGTTTAGACGCTTCCAGTAGACGATCGCTTCTCGCGGACGATTCAGTTGATCGAGAGCGGCCCCTCGAATTCCCCAAGCCCGTGAAGAGGATTGCAATTCCTTCAACTGATTCAAGCTCGCGAGGGCGGCTTCAGGCTGCTCAAGTTGCAGCTGATAAAGCGCTGACTTCAAGAGAGCATCTTCCCTAAGAAGCCAATCGACTTCGCCGGCAGCCTGGAAACTCTTGAGAGCCGATTCAATTTCTGCTGCTTCAGAATAAAGAATGCCCTGGAGATAACGAGCCCGTGCTCCGTTTACTGCATTCTGCCCTCCCGCCTCAAACCAGGAATTCATACTGCGGGCCGCGAGTCCTGGCTCGCCACTTTCGTAAAAAGCTCGCGTCTTGCCAAAATGCTCCCAGGCCAAGAGAGGTTTGAACTGTCTCAGATCGATAGTTGCCTCTTCGGAAAACGTCCTTTCACTCTCAGCTTCATCGACGCCCAAAGCGTTCGGAGGGGGAGCTTGAAGTGTATCCCCAGCGGGGCGCACCGCATGTGCACCTGCAAGTCCACAGGCCACGGTCAAGAAACCCAATATCAGGGCAGATCCACGAGTCAAAATCACGCTCCACCCTAGCGCGCCTACCTCTAGTATTGAAATCTTCGGGTAAACATCAAGCATTTTGCTCAAAGTAGTACACGCCAAGTGGTGAACTTCCTCGGGCAAGTGAGCAAGCACCAACGCAAGAAACCCCAAGAGGCTAAGCCCCTGGGGTCCCCAGCGTAGAAGCAGATTGGAGCTACTGAAGAGCTTTGATCTTCTGATCCATCTCCCACTGGTCAATACTTGACTGGGTTTCTACTCTATCGAGTAGCGCCATGGAGAAAAAGAGAATTGCAAAAAGAAAGGAGCTGCAAAAGATCACGACATTGAACTTCTTGTCCCAAAAGAGATGCATGAAATACCCCATCACCAGAACAGCCTTGACTGTCGCAATCGCCATTGCCACCAGAAAGTTACCAGAACTCCCCAAATCGACAGCTGTCACGGCCACGGTTAAAATGGTGAGCAAAATAAGGGCTCCCAATACGCCTACCAAGATCGACATAGGCGCAGTATGGCCCACATGCTCGGAGTCGTGACCGTCAGTGTGATGGTCTGCTGCGCCTGAGGTATCTGATCCGCCCTTAGGTTCCGAGGCGTTTGTTTTCGCCCCTTCTTCGGTGCGCTTTTCTTCGTCAGTCATTGTTTTCACTTTTCGTTGAATCAGAGATTAGTGAATCAGGTAAAGCATTGGAAAGAGGTAGATCCAGATCAGATCCACTAAGTGCCAGTACAATGCCGTAAACTCGATAGGCCCAAAGTACTTCTTTCCCATCTTGCGGCGATTCACGATGCTCAGCATCCATACCCATAGGCCAATTCCGATGAGAACGTGAAAGCCGTGAAGGCCGGTCATGAAAAAGTAGATACTGAAGAATACGCCCGCTTTGTCGGGACGTGAGAATTCGAGCGGTCCATCAGCGGGAGCTCGGATGATACCGGCGCGTTCCAAAGGATGACGCTCGTCGTGAGTCAACGCGTGAATTTGGCGAGAGAGCCAAACGTCATCGGTGAGCACCTCTTCAGTCTTCGTCTCCACTGGTGCCGGAGCCACCTGGGGCGCGGCCTCGACAAGCACCTGATCAGCAGCGGCTTTGCTCTCAGCATCTTTTGCGGAAACAGCTGTTTTTGGAGCAGCTGTTTCTTGCGGAGCAGTTGCCTTGAGCGGAGCAGTTGCCTTGAGCGGAGCAGTTGCCCTGAGCGGAGCAGCTATTTCTTTCGGAGCAGCTGCCTTGGGAGGAGCGACGGTTTTCTTAGTGTCAGAAGCCTTGTTGAGGGCGATCTCCCCTGTGTCGACCACGGGTACAAGAGCGAGACGCTCACCTTGATCGAGCACTTCGTCGACAACCGCAGCTTGCTTATTCTTGCGCTCGAGAATACCCGCAATAATTCGCTTTGCTGCAGCAGCTGACTCGGGATGCTGCTTCTGAAAAGCGGGAGTATCCCAAACTTCGTGTTTTGGAGCAAACTTACCCGCTGGCAAAAGCCCATCATGAAACTTGTGGCTGTACTCTACACTCTTCACTCCCATGAAGATGAATGCACCCAGAATGGTGATCATGATGTTCATCTTCAATAGTCTCGTCTGGCCAAGCTGCGCGTTTCGCACAGCCCAAGCAGCGGTAAAACTAGAAAGGATGAGCACTACGGTATTGACCGCACCCCAAAAAGTATCGAGGTAGAAATGCGCCCAATAGAAAACTTCGGGATGTTGACCTCGATAGATCGTGTAGGCACAAAAGAGCCCCGCAAAGAAGAGGATCTCAGTGACAAGAAAGAGCCAAACGCCCATCTTACCGGATTCGAAGTGTTGCTTTGCGCCATCATCAAAGTGATGGGGCGTGTAGGGATAGACAGCTTCGCCGTCATGTCCGTGTCCGCCGCCGTGGCCAGCCTGCTCGTGTTCTTTATCGCTCATGGTGTTATCCAACGAGAATCTGCCTATTTGGCAGGCACGTAGCCCTGAATTTCCTCGTCCCAACAGAGATGCTCGTAGCCTTCATAGGGCCCACGATCGATTTCTGGAGTGTTTTGGAAGTTGTAAAAAGGAGGAGGTGAAGTGATGGTCCACTCAAGGGTCGTCGCACCCCAAGGGTTTGCCGCTGAATTCTTACCGTTGCGAATACTCATGATGAGGTAAACAGCCGCGAGCAAGAACCCCATACCAAGAGTGAATGCACCAAGAGTTGAAAGCTGATGTAGCTGGGTAAACTCAGGCAAGTAGTTGTAATAACGACGAGGCATTCCTCGAGTTCCCATCACGAACTGAGGGAAGAATGTTACATTGAGGCCAACGAATACGAGTAGAGCGCCTATTTGACCCAATTTCTCGTTGTACATTTTGCCGGTAAACTTGGGCCACCAATAATGTAGGCCGCCCATAAAGGCAGTGATGGCTCCACCCATCATTACATAGTGAAAGTGGGCAACGACGAAGTAGGTGTCATGAAGATGCACATCAACACTCATCGCTGATAGGAAAACCCCTGTGATACCGCCGATTGCGAATACCCAAAGGAACGCCAGTGCGTACAGCATGGGAGTGTCCAAGTGGATACGCCCCTTGTACATGGTCGAAACCCAGTTAAACATCTTGATCGCGGTGGGGATGGCGATGAGATAGGTGATGGCGCTAAAAATGGTGCCAGCAAGTACGGACTGACCGCTTGTGAACATATGATGCCCCCAAACTAGAAATCCAAGAAGGGCAATTGCCACCGAGCTCATGGCAATGAACTTGTAACCAAAAACCTGCTTACGACTGAATGCGCTGATGATCTCGCTGATCACTCCGAAAGCCGGAACGATCATGATGTACACAGCCGGATGGGAGTAGAACCAGAAAAAGTGCTGAAAGAGGACAGGATCTCCGCCCAGAGCTGGGTCGAAGATACCAAGACCAACCACACGCTCTACGATGAGCATGAGTAGCGTGATGCCAATTACTGGGGTTGCAAGAACCTGAATTACCGCAGTGGAATACAGAGCCCACACAAAGAGCGGCATACGAAACCAAGTCATGCCAGCTGGGCGCAACTTGTGCACGGTGACGATGAAATTGAGCCCCGTAAAGATCGAGCTAAACCCTAGGATGAACGCACCAAACGCAGCAGGAATAACCGCAGTGGGCGTCGTGGTGCTATAAGGCACATAAAACGTCCATCCGGTATCCGCGGCGCTGATGACAAGCGAGGAGATAAAGAAAATCGCCCCAAGCACCCACAGGTGGTAGCTCATCAAATTCAAGCGAGGAAAGGCTACATCTTTTGCCCCCAACTGTAGGGGCATGATGATATTGCCGAGCGCCGCCGGAATCCCTGGAATGATCACCAAAAAGACCATGACCGCGCCATGCAGGGTCATCGCCTGATTGTACTGATCATGAGACATGATGGTCTCACCAGGGGTAAACAACTCCATACGGAGAAGGAGAGCGAACGTACCGCCGAGAGCAAACGCGGCAAGCACGCTGCAGAGGTACATCAGACCGATACGCTTATGATCCAGCGTAAAGGCCCAGGACATAAATCCCTTTTCATGGGACAGGTAGCTGTCCTCGGGAGGAGTTTCAATCACCGCTAGATCTGCGGGAGTCACTGTAGAAGGTTCAGACATCTTCAAATTCTCACTTCAAGCTTTTGATGTACTCGATGATCGCATTGATCTCGTAGTCCTTCAGTTGCCCCTGGTAGGTAGGCATACTGGGGGTGAATCCCGCGACGACCTGACCAGCAGGATCGTTGAGCGACTTCATAATGTAGTTTTCGTCCACCTGAGCGGTTGAACCGTCGGCAAACTTTCTGTTGGTGCCCCAAATGCCCTTCCATGAAGGACCGACGAGCACAGAACCGTCCACAGAGTGACAGTTTTTACAGCCCTGTTTGGACCACATTTTCTGGCCGTAGGCGACGGGATCTTTCTCAGCTTCATCAGCCTGCAATTCACCAATCTCCTCTAACCATGATTCGTAACCGCCTCCTTCGTGCACAATTGCGTGAGCAAGCATGTCTGAGTGGGCAGTTCCGCAATATTCCGCGCAAAATACCGGATAGTCACCAGGCTTAGTCGCGTGAAACCATAAGTCAGTGTAACGCCCAGGCACTGCGTCCATCTTCGTCCGAAAGGCGGGGATGTAGAGACTATGCAATACATCGACCGACTGGATGATGACACGAACGTCTTTATCGACTGGTACGTGTAAATCGCTGTCACGATGACCGTTCGGGTACGTGAAAATCCACTTCCACTTTTGCCCTTGAGCGTGGATCTCCAAAGTATCTTTGGGCGGAGTACGCATCTCAACGTAGCCCCTGAACCCCCAGACGAAAATGAAGATACAGATAAAGAGCGGGATCACCGACCAGGTGATCTCTAGAGCAGTATTGTGGTGAGACGTATTGTCCCCTACCTCGTTGGCTCCACGTCCTTTGGCTTTGTATTTCCATACAAAATAGGCGATTGCGACGAAAATTCCACCGCAGGAGATGATTGAAAGCCAGTACAGAAAACTGTAGAGGCCATCAACATTCTCGGCGAAAGTCGATGCACTCGTTGGCATCCAAAAATCGTCCGATGGTGGACTTACTGGCAGGGACTCGTCCACTGCTATGTTGGCTAAGAGAGAGGAAATCATGTTGCGATCACTTTGAGGATGCTGCCTTGCGCTTGCGGCGGTTTTCGTGGCGCCAGAGTCCGGTGAGTAGACCACCAAGAGCTAACGCCCCGGCACCCGCACTCACACGCATGATGTTCATAGCAACTGGGGCATAATGACCCTCAGATGCGTCGTACTGAAAACAGTAGAGAATGAGACGGTCGACACTACTGCCGACCTTGCCCTCCGAAGCCTCAACAAGACTCAAGCGGAGGGTCTTGGGATGGTATTCCAACCCATAAATATAACGTGCAATTACGCCCTCCGGCGTAGAGATTACGAAAGCTGCGGGGTGAACGTATTCGTCACGTTTTTCGTTGTACCCGTAGGTAAAGCCCAGAGACTTTGCCACCGCATGCACATTGGCATCACTGCCAGTGAGCACGGTCCAGCCATTACGGGGAGTTTCGGGACGGCCGTAGGCGCGTAAATACTTGTTTTTTGTATCTAACGCTCGCTCGACGGACTCCTTAGGGTCAAGGGACACTGTAACAATGCGGTAGTCCTTACCCAATGTCAGATCTACTTGCCGCATACTCTTTACAAGAGCATTGAGCATCAAGCTGCACAGCATCGGACAGTCCGAGTAGTTTAACGTCAGAATAGTGGGGAGATCGCCCTTGACTAGCTCATCGTAAAGGACTGTTTTTCCGGCGTCATTCTTGAAGGAGAGACCTGAAGGCACCACCGATTCAAGATGCTCCTCGACGTCAATTCCTTTGAGACGCTCAGGGAGTCTCTCGGTGCGATCCTTGATTTCATCGTCAGGAACGGTGTCTGCCCATGCGCTACTCTCAGCGAGAAGCACAAAAGCAAAAACAAAAATTTGAAGCGAAACAAATTTGAACATGGGAGAGAACCAAGGGCGTTCAGAATACAAGGGCATGGCACCGAGCGAAGAGATCTCTTCGCCGCTGCTGAACCCTTTCTGAAAGCCCTTCATTGTCATTGACTGCCTAGACTTCCATGTGCCGGAGCAACGGGTGCCGGAGCAACGGGTGCCGGAGCAGCGGGTGCCGGAGCAGCGGGTGCCGGAGCAGCGGGTGCCGGAGCAGCGGGTGCCGGAGCAACGGGTGCTAGAGTTTTCTTGGCAAGGTCACCGGTCGCAGAATCTTCGGCATCATCCGATTCTGCATCCTCTTTCAGCTTCGCTTCGGCTTCGGCTTCAGCCTTTTTCTCTTCTTCGGATTTGGCCCCTGGCGTCAAAGCGTAGGGATTGCTTCGAATAGCTTCAGCTACAGACTTCATAGCGTCTTCGATGGGAACCGAGGTCACGCCGGCTCCTCTGTCGACCCAAGCGGGCGCGCTATTCAGAAGAAGTTTCTGCTCTGCACGCAACTGACGAAAGGCGCGTTCCTGACTCGCATCTCCTCGGGCGTGAAGACTATTCGTCTCGTCGCGTACCAGTGCGGTAACCACTAAGGCCACTGCAAAAGTTGCAACAAATACAAGAACAATCATGGTGGCGAGAGCGCCGCTGTTTACTTCATCGGGTTCGTTCGACATCGCTTGCTCCTTAGATGTTCTCAAAAGCGAGGGCTCGTGCAAGACGAGGCTCCCCAGTTGCGATGAGAGTTACTTTTTTAGCGCCAGTGATGATGGCGAAGGCAACCATTCCTGCCATGCCAACGAGTGCTGCAATATCAGAAGCACCAATCAACATACCCTCTTTGTGAAGGTTGGGAGCTATCAGCCAATACATATCGAACCAGCAGACAGCGAGAACATAGAATGCCCAGAAACGGAGCGGTCCTTTGTTTCTTTTCATGGAGCGAGACATCATGCCAAAGAAGGGGATGACAAAGTGAATCGCTGTGAGAATCAATGATGCGTTCAACCAGGTACCCACCATGCGGTCGTGAAACCAATGGGTTTCTTCGGGGATATTTGCGTACCAAAGAAGCATGAACTGAGAAAAACCAATGTATGTCCAGAAGGCGGTAAACGCGAACATCATCTTACCTACATCGTGGTAATGCTCGATAGTTACGCTCTTCTGGAGATGCCCGGTCTTTTGCAGCCACATAAGAGTGATTGCCAACACGCTGTGAAAGGTAAGGACACAAGTCGCAAAGTAGTAGACGCCGAAGATGGTGGAGAACCAGATGGGGTCCAACGTCATCAAGAAGTCCATTGCGCAGAATGTGACTGTGAGAGCGAAGACAATCATCGCAGGAGCGGCGTTTGCCTGCAGTTTCTTGTACCGGCCAACGTCACCCTTTGTCTTGTCTTGAGCTAAAGACTTCTTGAGCCAAAACTTAGAGATGACAATCCACGAAACAAAGTAGGCAACCATGCGTAGAGCGAAAAAGCCGGTACCGAAATAGCCAGCCTTGCTCTCGAGAACATGGTTACTCGCCATGTACTCGTGGCTTACCCAAGGATAGAGCACATCGCTGTGCATAAAGATGGGAGCGAGAATGGGAAGGGCGAGGAGGACCATTACCCAGACGCTGGCACCAATGATTTCGCCCACCCGACGCATCACAACGCTCGCACGTGAACCAAAGAGATGCTGCAAGGTGACCCACCAAATACCTCCGACGGAGATACTCAAAGCCCACATATAGGCGGTGAGATAGGAATGCTGAAACTGCTTACCCATGAGGCCGCCACCGGCCGCCAGAGCTGCTCCAAGACCGACGATACCTACACCCAACGCAATGTTGGAAGTAGCGCCAGCCTTTTCGCTTAGCTGAATCGAATCGCCGTTGGCCTCAAGAGTCGCAGCGGGAGCGGCTTTCTTGGCTGGCTTCTTGTCTTTGTTTTTATCGTCAGACATTTCGAGTTCTCAAACTTGGCAGATTACTTGAGCTGAGCGCGGTCAGCATCGGAAAGGTCACCAACATTGGTAGCCTGGCTCTTCTGCAGAGCACGAACATAAAGCACGACAGCCCAACGCTCATCAGCGTCCATTTGCGAGCCATACGCCGGCATATTTCGAATACCGTTGGTGATTGTGTTGAAAAGCATGCCAGCTGCCTGGACTTGGATGCGCTTTTCATGAATATTTGTGGGAGGAACCCAACCCTGACCTAAGCCAGAGGCGCGTTGATGTACCATGCCGTCGCCCTTACCTGCAAAGCCATGGCAAGGAGCACAATAGGTCTCAAACTGAACCTTACCCTGAGCCATGGTTTTGGCGTCAGCCGCTATGCCCTGAGGCAAAGTAGTGGCCCATTCTCCAGAAGGAATTTTTCCTAGGTGCATATGGTCATCGGCCTTGAGTTGGCCAAGAGCCACCGTTCCTTGAGGGGGAGCGCGCATGCCACGTTTGTCACTGAAGAGTGGATTGTCAGACTGGGCCTTGTAGCTCGGTGTGAAGTCCATATCCCAGATGACGTGCAACCTACCCTCCTCCATCTTGGAGGCGCGAGCTTTCGCAAAGAAAGCGAAAGGAACTAGGCTACCAACTGCGGCCAAGATAACGACGTAGGTGATCCACTGAGGGACTTGGGCTGACGATGTTCGGTCCTCAGGAACCTCATCGACAACAACTGGAGTCGTTGCCTCCAAAAGTTGACGGGTGTCTTTTTCGTCGAACTTTGGGTCACGAGCCTCTATCAACAGAAAAAACTTATCGTCGGATACTCGACGAAAACGCTCCTTCAAATCCAAAGGGTGAGCCGGGAGAGGCAGATTGTTGAGTGCAAACATACCCCCCAAAGTGGAGAGCGCACTGAAGAGGATCGTCAGCTCGAACATGATGGGCACGTTCGCAGGCCAGCTCCAAAAAGGCTTACCTGAAATTAACCAACGATAGTCGACCGCATTTGTCCACCACTGCAGGACGATCGCCGTAGCGAGCCCCGTCATGGCCATCGTGATAACCAGCCAAGGTAGCTTGGTCATCTTGATTCCCATGGCCTTATCGATGCCATGGATAGGAAAAGGAGTGTAGGTGTCCCAACGGGTATAGCCCGCATCACGCACCTTTTTGGAGGCTTTTACGACCGCTGTCGGCGTATCGTATTCGGCTAAGATCCCGTGGAGGGGAGCGTCCGCCTGTGATTCTAGTTCAGTCATGGCTTGTTCTCAGGTCATTCTCAATGATGATCGTCGTCATCGTGAGCATGGCCTTCGGGGATGAACGCCTTCATTTCTGCCATCGCCACCATGGGAAGGTAGCGACAAAAGAGGAGGAAGAGGGTGAAGAACAGACCAAACGAACCGCCAAGAGTGGCGTAGTCGATGCCCGTTGGAATGAAGTCTCCCCAGTTGGCAGGAAGAAAGTCTCGCGTCAGAGAGGTACAGATGATGACGAAGCGTTCGAACCACATACCTACATTGACGATAATGCTTACGATAAAGATGACCCAAATGTTGGTTCTCATCTTCTTAAACCAGAAGAGCTGAGGAGCCATTACATTGCAGAAAATCATCGTCCAATAGGACCAAGCGTAACTACCAAATGCACGATTCAAGAAAGCAAACTGCTCAAACATTGAACCAGAATACCAAGCAATGAACATCTCCATCGCATAGGCATAGCCAACCAGCATTCCTGTTCCGAGAATCACTTTGGCCATGAGTTCAAGGTGCTTCATCGTGATGATGCGCTTGAGCCCAAAGAACTGACGCGCTGGTATGGCAAGAACCAAGACCATTGCGAAACCACCAAAAACTGCGCCCGCTACGAAGTAGGGAGGAAAGATAGTTGTGTGCCAACCGGGTAGCTGCGAGGTCGCAAAGTCGAAGGATACGACCGAGTGCACCGAGAGAACCAAAGGAGTGGCAAGGGCCGCAAGTAATAGGTAGGCCCGCTCATATACGTGCCATTGGCGTGAAGACCCGCGCCAACCCATGGCGAGCAATCCGTAGGCAACTCGACGAATCGCACTGGTCGACCTATCGCGGAAGGTCGCAAAGTCGGGAATCATTCCCATGTACCAAAAGAGGATTGAAACCGTCGCGTAGGTGCCTACAGCAAACACATCCCACTCGAGCGGAGAGCGGAACTGGGGCCACATATCCATTTGATTGGGAATGGGGAACATCCAGTAAGGGAGCCAAGGGCGCCCGATGTGCACACCCGGAAACGTTGCAGCGCAGATCACCGCAAAGATGGTCATGGCTTCAGCGAAACGGTTGATGGCTGTTCGCCAGTTCTGCCGCAGTAGAAATAGAATCGCGCTGATGAGGGTGCCGGCGTGACCGATACCTACCCAGAACACGAAGTTTACAATGGGAAAGCCCCAAGCGACGGGATGCACATGTCCCCAAACGCCAATGCCTTCCCATGCGACCCAACCCAAACTCGCCCCAAAAATTGTGAGGAGAGTGAGGGCGAAGCCCATTGCTATATACCAAGCGCGCGGAGGCTTGGGAGCCTCCATAATGCGCGCAACATTGTCCGTGATCTTGGCGAACTGATTGTCGCCTTTGAGCGGACCCTGATAGGGATTAGTGGTGCTCGCTACTATGGCCATCTTGCGACGAAAGCTCCGGATGGGGGTTTGAGATGCGGGCGAGGTAGTTCACACGCGGGCGGTTATTCAGCTCTTGCAGGAGCTCGTAAGCTCGTGGAAGCTGCTGCGCGGCGCGAACGCGACTCTTGGGATCGTTGAGATCCCCAAAGACGATTGCTCCGGTGGGACAAGACTGCTCACAGGCGGTCTTTATCTCTCCGTCGACAATCGGACGTTTGTTGTTTTTTGAGACAATCTTAACGTTTTGGATACGTTGCACGCAGAACGTACATTTCTCCATCACGCCGCGGCTTCGAACGGTCACCTCAGGGTTGAAAGCCATCGCCTTCAATTTGGCCTTCGGATCGTCGGTACCGGTGTAAGGTGTCATACCATATGCCTCGACATTGTAGTTACGGTAGTTAAACCGGCGTACTTTGTAAGGACAATTGTTGGAACAATAGCGAGTACCAATACAACGGTTGTAGACCATGTCATTGAGTCCCTCGCTAGTGTGCATAGTCGCGCCTACCGGACAGACCTGCTCGCAAGGGGCGTTTTCGCACTGCTGACACATAACGGGCTGCTGTCGGACCTCTGAGTCCTTCTCGTCGCCCTTGTAGTAGCGCTCGACTCGCATCCAGCTGAGTTCACGACCCATGGCTACTTCGTTTTTGCCAACAATAGAGATATTATTCTCTGACTGACACGCGACGATGCAGGCGCTGCACCCGTTACACTTATTCAAGTCAACGGCCATGCCCCACTTTTGCCCATCGTACGAAACGGGTGGCTGCCAGAGGTTCAAGAGAGGAGGATGGTGAACCTTACCCTTGATGTCACCTGGGTGCGCGGGACCATGGTGGTCTTTGGCTTCCCCAGCGTGCTTTTTATAGTCGCTGTAATCGGTGGTTGTAGCCTCACGAATCAAAACATCTTCGCGGGCCTTTTCTCCAGATTTTCCGACTTCGTCGATCATCCAAAGATTCTGAGTAACAGCTAACTCGACGCGTCCCCCTGCCTTTGCCACGCTTGCACCGGAAGCAAAGTGAGGCGCCTTGCTGGTGCGCACCGAATAAACGTCGACGCCGACCGAAGCAATGTCCTTTTTGGAGGAACCGCCAACGACACCAGCCTCTGTACGTCCATAGCCGAGCGCTAGAGCTATTGTTCCTTCAGCTTGGCCAGGAG
>Ga0256845_1001960_pt1 | contig 15640 bp, 14 predicted proteins | sample RiftiametaG_FD_189101 | JGI IMG/M metagenome (GOLD analysis project Ga0256845, IMG submission 189101) | Tube worm associated microbial communities from hydrothermal vent at the East Pacific Rise, Pacific Ocean - Riftia | ecosystem: Host-associated > Annelida > Integument > Unclassified ...
CCATTTTTTTTGGTGTTTATTCCTTTACAATTTATACACTTTTTTTACTCATGACCTTTAATTTGATCCAAAGCTAATTACAATAAGTCTTACAGAGATTCTTAGCCTAATTTTTGTCTATTAAGCCGAGAAATTTAAAAACCAAAGAAGAAAATTTGAAATTGCATCCTAACGCAACTATATGTAATGTGCGTAAAGTTGACTAAAGCTTAAAAGTAATAATTTTTGCTAAAGATTCAATTTAGTACAACCAAAATAAGTAACCACAAAAGCTAGAGAACTAAGGCGAGAATGCAGCTCGCTAACTCTTGTAACAAGCGCTAGCAAAAATTATGGCACTAACTGCCCAAGTTTCACAAAGCTAAAAGGCTCGCAACAGAGCATATTATATATAGATTGTTGTGTTTAGTGTCTTCATTCCAGTGTGTTGTTGGGGTGGAAAACTTATGCCATTACTTTGGTTGGAGGGAAAGCCAAGAGCGGTATGGCATGTGTTTGAAACAGAGGCGTGAGCCATCCATATCTATCTTTTTTACTTGTCTAAGACTTTACGAAACATATTGAAAATCCTTTCAATTAGCCTTAAATCTTCGGTAATAATTTCAGCAGTTCCAGTCATTTCTGGAGTAAAAGTAATTTCTTTTTTGTAAGTAGTTATTAAGTCCTGAGGTAAAGAAATAGTGATAAAATAAGCATTCTGTGTTTCACTAATTGCGGTAGGAATTAATGAAATATCAGTTATTATACCAATCAATTGTCCGAATTCTTGGTAAGGATAATTGTTGAGTTTAATTCTTACCTTTTGTCCTTTAGCAACCTTACCAAAACCTTGTGTTGGAATAGTAATTTGTCCAATGTAGTTTTGGTTGTTTGGAACAACAGCAAATAGAGTAGTGGAGGCGTTTATAAACTGATTTTCAGTCAAGTTACTTAAATAGGATAGTTTACCATTGATAGGAGAGGTAAACGTATAATTTTGTTGCCAGTTGTTAATGTAATTCTTTATGGTTTTTATGTTGGAAGAAATGTTTGTATTCAATGTCCGTTTTTGCTGTTCAAATTGTTGTGTAGCTTCGTCTTTCTGTTTGAGGTAATTAGTAACAGTTATTTGATAGTTTACATAAGTCTTTTTAAGGTTGGCTAATTCTTGCTTTTTACTAATTAGTTCACTTTGATTTTGAAAGAAAGTATGTTTTGCAATAACACCTTTTTTATAGAGCGAACTATCTGCTTTAAACTTTTCTTTAGCGTTGCTTATTTCTTGGTTTAAAAGGTCTAACTGCTCTTTAGTGATCAAAGCTAAACTTTTGTTGTAGCCAATCTGTTGGTTAACATTTTTAATAGTGGTTTGATAATTTTTGTCAGCTAGCAAAACATTTAATTCTGTTAAGTTTTGGATAAAACTGTTAAACTCGGGCAAGTTATTTCCGAAAAGTAGATTTTTATCCGAAATTTGGGATAGAGTAGAGGATAGTTGATGTGCATTAAAATGTTCTAAAGGCTGAGCATTTTCTGTAGTTAATCTTTGGATAGTAGTTTTTAAAAAGTCAATGCTTTCTTTATTGGTTGGATTAGTAATTTCTGCAATTATATCTCCTTTTTTGATGTTTGTATTGTCTTTAAAATAAAGTTGTTCTAAATATCCACTGCTTTTACTGACTAATTTCGCAGGAGGTTGGGTCGTTGTAACTATTCCTTGTCCCTCAATAACATCAGGATATTTAATAAACCATGAAATAAATACCAACATTAGAATTAACCCAAAAATTAAGGTAATACCCCAACGAATCATCCAGTTGGGTACAGCCGAAAGTATTTCTTGTACTTCGTCTGAACGTATCTCTATTTCTTTGTTCTCTGGCATTTATTAATTATATCTCTAACTGATTTTTTACTAAATTATAATAGTTACCTTTTAAAGCTGTTAACTCTTCGTGTGTTCCCCTTTCTATTATTTTACCTTTTTCTAATACTACTATTTGGTCTGCGTTTTTAACGGTACTTAAACGATGTGCAATAACAATGGCTGTCCGTTCTTTAAAAAACTGATTCAAGTTTTCCATAATTATTTTTTCGTTATTGGCATCTAACGAACTGGTTGCTTCATCAAAGAAAATAAAGTTAGGATTTTTATAGACTGCTCTAGCGATAAATAAACGTTGTTTTTGTCCACCACTCATACCAACGCCCTCCATTCCAATCTTCGTATTGTAGCCCAATGGCAAAGCATCTATGTAATCTTTAATATTAGCTATTTCAACGGCTTTTTTTAAGCGTTCTTTATCAATTACATCCTGTCCAATAGCAATATTATTGGCAATGGTGTCATTAAAGATGTAACCATCTTGCATTACTACACCACATTGATCTCGCCAAGCTGAATGAGAAATGTTAGACAAATGATTATTTCCTAAATTAATTTCTCCTTGATTGGGTTCATAAAACTTCAACAACATTTTCATCAAAGTTGTTTTACCGCTCCCACTTGCTCCAACAATAGCTGTTATTTTATTAACTGGTATCGTTAAATCCAATCCTTTTATAACTTCTTCTTGACTTCCTATATAACGGAAATGGGCATCTTTTAATACTAAATCCTCATTTAGTGGTACATCGTGTATTTTTTCATCTTCTACATTTTCTTCATCCTCTCGGTTATGAATTTCTGATAAACGTTCTAAAGCAATTTTGGCATCTTGTGCAGAATGAATAAAACCAATAAGCTGTTGAATAGGACTGTTTAATTGCCCTATGATATAGGATATAGACAACATCATTCCTAAAGTGATTTCTCCATCTATTACCAGTTTTGCTGAAAATACAGTAATTAGTATGTTTTTGATTTCGTTAATAAAATTAGAACCGATAGTTTGTGTTTGTTCTAACCCTAAACTTTTTACTTCTATTTTAAACAAACGAGCTTGTATGTGTTCCCAACCCCAACGCTTTTGTAATTCGGCATTAAAGAGTTTTATTTCTTGCATTCCATTTATCAATTCCATTACCTTACTTTGCTCACCACTCATTTGGGTAAATTGCTGATAATCTAAATCTTTTCGTTTTTTCAAAAAAAGCATTACCCAAACGAAGTATAAAACACTTCCAATTAAAAAAATAGCAAATATTTGTGTGCTGTACCAGGCGAGTACCCCACCAAATATTACCAAATTGAACATCGAAAAAAGCACATTTAAACTGGTAGTAGTCAATAAATTTTCTATCCGTTGATGGTCACTTATACGTTGCATAATATCACCTGTCATTTTACTATCAAAGAATGAAATAGGTAACTTCATTAACTTAATGAAGAAGTCTGAAATCAAAGAAATGTTAATCCGAGTACTTAAATGCAACAATATCCATCCTCTTATCAATTCAATACTCGTTCTACCGATAAATAAAAAAAGTTGGGCGACTAAAATGAGATAAATAAAGTTAATGTCTTGGTTTTGAATCCCAACATCGACTATGCTTTGTGTTAAAAAAGGAAAAATAAGTTGTAATAAACTTCCTGCTAATAAACCTATTACTAATTGAACTAAAAACTTTTTATACCGAAACAAATATTGAAACAAAAACGAAAAGCCTTGTTGAGCGCCTGTATTGTCATCTACTTCTGTTTGATTAAGTTTAGGTGTTGGTTCTAGCAATAAGGCAATACCATCTTCTGTATTTTCATTTGCATTGTTGCCTATCCAACTTTTAAAAAAATCTTTTACTCTGTATTCTAATAACCCATGAGCAGGATCAGCAATAAAAACAATACCTTTTTTTATTTTATAGATAACAACAAAATGCTCTTGATTCCAATGAATAATTGATGGTAAGGGAGCATCTTTCTCAAACTTTTTGAAAGTTACTTTTACCCCTAATGTTCGGAATCCTATTTTTTCTGCTGCGGTAGCAATATTCTTTAATGAGGCTCCTTCTCTTGTTGTTTCTGTAAGGTGTCTTAATTTTGATAACGAGATGCTTCTGCCATAACTTTTAGCTATCATACGGATGCAAGTTGCTCCGCAGTCCATCTCATCTGGCTGCTCGTAAAAAGTAAACTTCATCAAATTTAATTAATAATTAATATGACTTTGAAGTAGCCAAGAACCTCTACTATAAAACTGAGATAAGGTAGAACCATATATACCGATACTTTCTCTAAGTTTTATGATTTTTGGAATATCCGATTCTGAAAATTCATATTTTTTTTTATTTCTGTCAGGCCATGTCCAATATTTTTGAATTGTAAATTTACCACCAAGATGTCTATCTAATATTTGAGTAAAATGGATTGGCCAAATCTTCCCTTCGTTAAGAGCAATTCTTAAAATAGGCTCCAAAATTGTATTATTAGTATCCAGATCAAAATGTGTGAATATGGCAATTATATTGTTGTAGCCCTTAAAACCAACAAGTTCTTCGCCAATAAATCCATATTCTTGAAACAAATCAAATAGAAAATAGCTATTTAAAGAATCCGTTTTCTTCCAATTGTCAGCGAATAATTTTGATTTGATGTATTTTTTTGATTGTTTATTACAATTTGGATCTTCATCACATTCCCAAGAATATTTAGATTTACGTAAAGACTTTCCTTTTCTAACTTTTTGATCTGCTTTAATAAGACTATCTATTATTGTTACTAATTGAGGGGTTGTTCCTTTCAGTTGGATTTTTATTTGTTTTAAATAACGATTTATCCGCTCTTGATCTTTATTTAATTTTGCCAAGGTTACTATTTTATTAAGATAAGTAATCTGTACATAATCAACTTTCTTGAACGCATTTTCATAAGTAATTATGGCACTATCTATTTTCCCTACTTTGGCTAAATTGTTAGCCACGTTAGCTTCAAAATAAAAAGAATTCATATCCTGTGCCTTTATGTTCAATGATAAAACAATTAGCCATATTGCTATTATTTGTTTATAATATTTCATGTCTATTGTTTTTTGTTAGTTAACAATTCTAATACATCAATATAACCTTCCTCTCCTTTCCATAAGCCCAAATAAGGATTGTAATTACATTTTGATGGTCTTGAGTAATTATTGTCTTTATGGTCTGTAAATACTCGGCAATCTGTACAACAATACCTGTATTCACAATCTTTACAAATTTCTATTTCATCTTTATTGATTGTCCATAGTTTTTGCACTTCTTTTTTTTCAAGCACATCATTAATGGTGTTTTTAGCAATATTTCCGAAAGACTGTTTCATACTAGGGCATCCTTTTATCAAACCATTTCTATCTACACTTATTTTTTGATTTAAACACGTGTTATGACATTGTGCTTCCGAAAAAGTTTCAAATCCAATGGAAAAAAACTTGCTTTCAATTTTCCCACAATCCTTTTCAGGATTAATATTTCCCTGTGAATGAGTAATAAAATAATCATCCTTATTATTTGGAGAACTATAAATATCAACTTTTCTAATTCTAGGGTATTGTTTTTGAAGTTCAATTATTTCATTATCAGATAAATCAGCATTAAATTTAAAAATTAATTCAATACTGAGTATAGAGGTTTCTTCAAATAAAAATATGAACTCTTTTAGTTCATTTAATGTAACTGAGACAAAACTTCTAATTTGAACAGCCTCACAACCCAACTTAGATAATTCTTTAATAAATTTTCTGTAATCTGATGTATTTAATGTACCATCATAGTCAATAATTGAATTAGTAATCGTTTTTGGTGATTCCCATTCAAAATTTATAGTAGGAAAGAGTGCTAATTCTTCTTTTGTACAGAAGAATATGTATTCATTTTTTATTAAGAAATCAAAATATTCATCAATAATTACATCATATTTATTATTGTAAACAGCTTTAATTTCTTCAACGGTCTTGTTAACGTAGTTAGTTAATATTTCATAAATAGAATCAGGAATAGTGTTAGAGTTGTCCATTCGTTCTAAATCGTAAATCATAGAATTTGTAGCCCCTTTTACCACTCTACAGCTATTAAATAATTTAAAGTATTGCATTTATAATAGTTTTGATATTGGTTTATGATAACTAAGGCTTTCTTCTCTCGCATTTTTTTCTTGTGATAAATATAAATAGTTAGAATGTTTTCCGTCCGCATCAATAATTTCTTCTTCAATATGTTTATAGATCAAAGGAAATTTTCTTTTGCTAGAATCTTCTAATTTTATCAGTATTTTATTGCTCATTTATTATTTTATTGTATACTTTAACGTAGTGAATTGAGTTAATTCAGGTATAGCGAAATCTAGGAATGGTCATAAACCTACACATTTACTAATTCTTTTGCGATTTCATAATCTAAATGGTATCCACAAGGAGTTGATGTCATACCATATTGACCTTTGGGATTTACTTCTAAAAAGATATATTCGTTATCGGTTGATACAATCATATCTATAGATCCACAATCCAATTGTATGGACTGCATAAACAACTCTAATTTTTGTTCAATTTCTTTTGGCAAGATAAAGGGAACATTTCTATTCGGTTTTTCCCAGTTATAATTTCTAAAATCGACCTTTGTTTGTTCGTCATTTTGAGAAAATATTGCCATAGAGTAAAAACGTTTTTTTAAGTAAAAAACTCTTAACTCATATTTCTTTTGAATATTTTTTTGAAGGAGACTCGGGAAAAAACAATCATCCATTTCTTCTATATCTCCTACTTCAATTTTCGAGGTACCAAAACTATAACCTTTATTATCTCTTCCAAAAGATAACACATCTTGAACCCCTTTAGAAATACAATCTTGTTGATGTAAATTAAAAAAATTAATTAAGCCTTCTTTTTTGGTGTTAATTTCTGAAGCTGGTATTTTTAGGCCAACTGCTACAGCTTTTTTTAAGGCAATTAATTTATTTGCACGTATTGGTAAACTATCACCTAGATGTGGTTTATTGTATAAATATTCGCAGATAAATTCTTCTAGCGTTACTAACTCCTCATTAAAAAGGTGATTGGATATCGCTAAGTATACTGTTTGGTCAAGCCCTCTGGGGAGGTTTATTTTACAATTTAAACTTAAATACCCTCTTCTAAACCATACAGTGTCTATTTGATCTAAGTTTATTTCTTGTCCATTTACCTCTAAACAGATTGTTATTTTCTGATTATCTATACGAACTTGTATATCATCAATAACATCTTCTGTATTAATTCTAAATACATTATGTTCTAATGAAGATAGCCATTCTGTCACACCGTTAGTTGAAGCATCATCTAACTCACTAAAAATTAAAACATTCATTTTTTCTTTGTTTTTCACTAATAAAAGGATAAAAAGAGAGGGGAGTTCCCCCTCCCCTCTAATAGTTTATGCATTCTTAACCGTTTTAATTCAATAATCAAGGTGCATTCTCATGAATTAATCAGAAACACGAAACCAACTTGAATTAGATATGAATCTTCCATTACGGGTTATCGCATCTCTATTACGACCGACACCTTTCCCTGTTGAGCGTCTACCACCTTCAATAGTAGCCATGTTTTCTACTTTTTTGCCTTCAAATTTTTTAATACTTTTCATAATAATTATTTTTATAAATTATCACACCTTGCATCATGCTTATTGTTTAACTTTGTACTATGCGTTGGTGTCTCACATAGAGACAAGATGCGTAAGTAATCAGACCACCAAATCGGACTTTTTACGACTTTTAATTGAGGGAAGTGTTGGTGCACTTCTCTCTTTTTGTTTAAAAACAGGTCAATACTACAAAAAAAACTACCACTTTTGCAAGATTTTAGAAAAAAGTTTTCAACTAAGTAATTTATAATCAATTACATACGTAAAACACTTAGAATTATTATTTATGCTAGGTAAAAATACATAGTAATGATATTAATTGAAATCCAAAAAGACAAAAACAAATAGTTCTACTATTTGTTTTTGTCTTTTTGGTCTCTTTTTTTTAGTGTGTGGTGGAAAAAAGCAAATGTGTATGTAATACTTTTTTGCTTTGAGTGTTTGCCACCCAAATCATTAAACACAACGTTTGGCTAAGAAATCGTAGGGGAGTTTGAAACGCTGCCCTTTCAGTTTAGTGCTTAGCCAAACCGAATATTTTTATAATTAATTTTCTTTTCGTTATCAAAATTTTTGTTTGGCGGTTTTCAATTGAAGTTCTAAACTTCAATTTACCACCAAAACTACCTATGTTTTTTAGCCATTGTTGGATGTAGTGTATTCTTAACTGTGTGTTGTTGGAGTTGCAAACTTATACCATTTTTTGGTTGGAGTGAAAGCCAAGAGCGAAATGGTATGTGTTTGAAACAGAAGTGAGAGCCATACAAATAAAATCTAGGGCAAAAAGATTGATAATATTTTAGTTGTTAAAAACTGCGCCCTATTTTAAATGACGAACTTAAGGGGTTAGTTTTTTTTTATTTTTATAGAGCCACTTATTTCTCCATTTTTTGTTATTACACAAATATAAATACCTGAAATTAATTCTTTTGTATTTAAGACAGATATTTTCCTTCCAGCGTCTGTATTTCCTATATTTATTGTTCGTAATTTTTCTCCTTTCAAATTAAAAAGTAAAATTTCAATATCAGCTTTTTCTTTTAATAAATACTCAATATGAATATGTTCAGAACAAGGGTTTGGGTAAGCTTTCATGTAAACCTCTTCTTTAGTATCTTCAATTCCTGAAAAAGCCCTTTCACTTTCTTTTTGTGAAATGAAAGGAAAATCTTTTGGTAATTCTTCATCATTGAAATTACGACTGTACGAAGCTCCTTGTTTGAAATGAAGAGAATTGCAAGGATATGGATTAATAAAAAGATGTACAGAACCACTTCCTGATGGCTTTAATGTAGTGCCAGGTTCTAATACAATCTTTTCGCCTGCTGCAATATTTACAACACCTACATTGTTTTGTACAATAAAATCACCTTGAGCAATACTATTTGTAATATTATTACCCGCTAAGATTGTATTTCGTGCCTGAAAGTCTGTTGGAGAATTAACTGTTTTATTTTGTAAAAATAATTCTGTTGCAGCAATTTCATTCATCATTCTGTCAGCTGTTGTATTTGAAATATGTACATGCTCCTCATTTGAAGATGCTGCATAAATAGCATCAAATGGGGTATTCAATTTCTTTACATAGGGGTAGTTGGTAAGATATTGCGCACTAAAATTCAAATTAACTTTATATATACCTGTTAATGCAAGAGCACTTACCATTGGGATGAAACAATTTTTCGGATAATTTGTTGTAATATCTCCTCTGCCATCTGTATCACCCTCAGCAATTTGACCAGTAGCATCAGTCCAACCACCTGCTGCCCCATCATAAGGGTAGGTATTGTAAATCGGTATGTCCCATTTAGTATACTGAGGGCCAAATATGTCTATCACACCATAAAAAACTGTTGTAGGAGATGATGGGTGATCAGGAACAGCCCATGCATTTCCATCAATATCTACCCAAAAATTTCGATATCTGTACGAAATAATTTGTGTTGAAGGGACAAAATGACGATTAGAATTAATTGTACTACCATTTGAAAATGCAACTTTTCTACACATGGTTGGAAATGAAAAGTAAGGGTCGTTAATTAAATTGGTTCGTAAAGAATTTTGATATGGAAATGTTGATGAATGATATATAAGCATTTGTTGAGCAGCAGTAGTGTTTAATATTGCTCTCCCATCTGCTGCTCCTTGCGATCCGCCAACCTGTGCAAAAAAGTCTAACCAATATTGATCACCCAAAGGAACATTTGCCCCTAAATGTGGAGAATCGAACGAAATATAAAGGCCAGTATTGTGATTCATATTGTTTTGTTCCATATACGATAAGGCATAACGAGAAATAAGTCCTGCCATGCTTGGTCCTATTACAACAAGTTGTGCGTTAGAGCCATTTGTTGCTAGTTGAGTATTTAGATTGTTTATGGTGGATATTAAAACTTGAGCATTTCGTTGAATATAATCAGCACCACTATTATAATCAAGAATAATCACATCGAAACCTTCCGCTATTAATTTTTCAATAAGATTAGCCTTATTCATTAAGCCATAAATCTCATTAAAGTGTCTTTCATCTGAAGGATCAAAACCATCTGATACAATAATCGGTTTTCTTAACTGATTATTATTTCCACAACCGTATAAAACATAAGCTGTTCCTGTCGCAGAAGCACCTCCCCAAGCGCCAGAGATGTTAAAATTAGCGTTATATGAAGCCGTTTTTAATGACAAAATAGAGAAAGTAGAAGAGGATTTTAAAGAAGCCCCATTTATAAAATTAGCCTTTGTCTTTATTATTTTATCACCAATTGTTAAATAATTGATGTTGATGTCTCGTTCTTTTTCTCCACTACTCCAAACATTTACATAACCTTTACCGTCATCAAAATCCATCTCAACAGACAATAACTGATTTTCTGTATTTTGAATGATCAATTGAGACGATATTTTAAAAACGACTTGGCTTGAATATAGTTTATTTTTTAATGGCGTTGAAGCAAATAATTTATTTGTGAGATATGGAGATGAATCTCTTCCTAATACATCGTGTAATTTCCCATTACTAAATGTTAGTAAATTGTTTTTTAAAACATCTTCTTTAAACCGATTGTAATCAATATTCATAATAGCAATTGGCACCACATCAATTCCTAATTTAGTATTAAATATTGCTTTAGGGAAACTCTCCAGCAATGGAATTTTTTTTCGGTTGTCAATCTGAGAATTATATAATTGTCCATATATTTCTCTCCATTTTTCTAAGGAGATAACTTTTGTATTTACTCCGTTAAAATCATCCATTAAGACGAACCCAAAGGATTTGTCAGTTAATATCCCTGTAGTAATTTCTGTTTTATCTAATTCAGTTATAATTGTTGACATTTGTTCCGAATAAGTAGCTGAACTACCTTCTTTAGAAGATTCAACTAAGGGAGTCTCATTTTGTGCTATTGCAGCCATCGCCAAAAACACAAATAATATTAAAATATAATTTTTCATTGCTTTATTTTATTAATTGAATGTTAAAATGTTGATTCTCGAGGTCTTTATCGATGAACACATATTCTCTTATATAAGGCTCTTTAGAAATTTCCACTCTATATGAGTAAAGTTCTTTATTTTGAGAAAATTCAAAACTAAATTCACCAGCTGAATTTGTACTGTATATTTTTAAAATTGTTGATATACGAGGTATAGAAGAGCCTCGAAGTTCAATTAGTTCAATAGAAACACTATCTAATGGACTAGAAGTTGTTTTGTCCGTTACTGTACCACTAATGTATATTACAGAAGGGCGTTCATCTTTTTTCGTGCAAGCTGAAAATAGTATTATAGATAGAGTTATAGGTAGTAGAATTTGTTTCATCATTTATTAGAATAAAATTATTTGTTTAATTCTTCTACACTTGTTTGGATTACGCTAATTTTTTTCTCTAGACCTATAAGGTAAAGTGTTAATTCTTCTACTTTCTCTACTAATAAGCGATTAATTTCGCCTAAGTCCGCACCGTTAGCCTCTACTTCTTTTGCTGTTGGCATTTTGGGTAAATGATTATTACTTTTTATGAACTCTTCGAGTTTGGGTAAACTCATTAATTCATAATCTGTATTAAAAACATAATCAGGAAAAGGGGTTTCTTGGACAATAACTTTTGTGGCGTAGACCTTTCCATCTCCCATAACTCTAAAGACATCTTTATTACCTAGTGTTGTGACAGAATAAGCTGTTATAGTATTGTTGCTTACTACGTTTTTAATTCCATAATGACTACTAATCCCTAAATTCAACAATCGAATCCCTGCTGTTTTATTTACACTTGCAATGTTTAATTCATATTGGTTATCAGGTCCTGTGCCAATTGCAGTAACTCCAAGTCTAACAAGACCTTGAGCTGAAAAATTCCCACCAATCGTTACACTTTTAAAATTAGGACATAATTTAATATCATCATCTGTTGATGTCCCATCAGCAAATACCCATGGGGTTGTATAACTACAGACATAAGTATCATCTTGTGGTATAGTTAAATTTGAAATGGAAATTTTACCATTTGGTAAGATTGAAAGTAACCTACTAGCTGTTAAAGAAGTGTTTGCTAAACTTTTAATTTTTAAATCTCCAAAAATTTTAGCATCTCCATTCATCCGAGTAAGACCATCGACAACAAGTTTGCCTTTCATTTTAGCAACTCCTAAAACTTTTAGTTCAGATTTAAACTTACCATTATCGTTAAATATTGACTTACCATTAATCTTCATATCTTGGTCAACCCTTAGCATCTTATTTACATAAAGTGAATCTTTTATAATCACTAAACTATCAACAATCATTGGACCATTAACATCGAGTTTTGCACTCGGGGTTAGTGTCCCGATACCGACATTTCCAGTATTCGATATTATATTTGTTTGAGAAGAAGCTATTCCTACGACAGAAATAGATATTAAGAATAATACTGTTTTTAATTTTTTCATGTTGTAAGTTATTTATATTTTTCGATTTAAAATAATTTATTTTTCCTTTTTTTTTATGTGTGTGGTGGCAAAAAAGAAAATGTGTACGAAGTACTTTTTTGCTTTTGAGCGTTTGCCAACTCACGAATTACATCCAACGCCCAAGGCTATGTTGCCGTTGGGAACTTAAAATTACAAAATTTTTGATTGCCTAATTAGGCACATTTTTGATTTGAGCATCAAATCACAATACGCACGTCAAATTAAAAATTTGACGGAACCAATTATTGTGATAATACGAGAGGTTTACCACTAAACCCCAATGCAATCATAGGTGTTGTTGTACGCTGCCATTAATTCACGATTTTTTTTATTGAACTCCAGTATTTTCCCATTTGTCCCCGATTCTGCATTTGTTCTCTGTCAACTGTACTTGGTAACTCTATCTCTATTTGATTTTTAATCCAATTCTGAAGTCCATTGAATTCTTCAAATCTCTCAAATACATAGCTCCAATTAGAGTAGTATTTAAGCATCCATTTTAGCTCGCTGTCTAGATTGTTATTAGTGATGAGTTTGTCTATATGACCAATGATTTTTAATTCCGACTTCAATTCGAGTTCATTGATTCCTGTAAAGCAAGAAGGTTCGCATAGAGCGTACCATTGAATAAAGAGGCCTCGCTTTATGGATTCCAAGTCCCTGTCAGAATTGCTTGCGTAGGTTGAGTGAATTTTTTTGTACTTATCGTAGACTCCTTTGTCACGGAGTTGCTTTGCCTTTTCCTCCATTGTTCCTTGGACTCCAAGTACAATTGAGTATAACTCATTCTCTTTATTTGATAAAACTACATTGTCCATATTGGGTTGCGTACAACGGTTAGGCTAAGAAATCGTAGGGGGATTTGAAATACTACCCTTACAATTTACTACTTAGCCAAGCCAAATATTTTTATTATTAATTTTCTTTTTTCATTATCAAAATTTTGGTTTGGCGGTTTTCAATCGAAGCTCAAAACTTTCAATTTACCACCCAAACCCCTATGTTTTTTAGCCATTGTTAGGTTTTCGTTGTTTTATTTTCCGTCTGTCTTTTTCTTATTTATGTAAACATCATTTGAAAGTTTCTTAATAGCTTTCATTGTATTTTTGTCATTCAATATTTTTAGCTGATAATCAGCAATTTCTTGTAATTGATAGAATCGTTCAGTTTTGTCAATCTCTTTTCTTATCATTATTGAATTCAAACTTTCTATGTTTGAAAGAATGGTTAATTCATTGATACTTGCAAAGTCACGAATATTTAAACCTTTCTTTGAGTCTTCTGCATTTAAGTCTCTCCAGTCTTTTGCTGTGCAATTAAAAATTGCAACATTTAGCAAGTCAGCTTCTTCTGCATAGGCTAACCATTCTTTGTCTTTTCGATAGTTTTTATTTGGAAGGATATGTTTTTGAACAGCATCTGTTTGAAGGTGGTAATTTGCTTTACTTAAAATTCGTTTTACATCCCACTCTAAATTATACTGATTGGTTTCAATTTCTTTTAAACGTTGATACTCTGTAATTAAATACAGTTTAAAAGTTGGACTTAACCAAGTGCCGAATTCAAAAGCAATATCTTTGTGGGCATAAGTTCCTCCATATCTTCCCGATTTAGAAATAATTCCAGTCGCATTTGTAGTTTCTATCCACTTTTTTGGTGTGAGAGAAAAACTATTTGAACCTGCTTCATTTTTAAAGGCATCGAATTCGATGCCTTTAAAACTTTCATTGTGTAATTGTTCCCATAAACCAAGAAATTCAATTGTACTCCTAACCCTCATCCAGTTTTGAATGATGTAATTTGTTCGGTCAGCATCTTTAAAACGAGCCATATCTGTCAAGCAGATATAATCTTCTTCGTTAATTTTTGTAACAGAAACAATAGTTTCTCCTATTTTTATTTTTGTTGATTTGCTCATTTTGTAAACACTTGTAAAGTGGTCAAATTTGACCACTTTTATTATAATTTCAAATTTACAAAAGAATAACCTTTACTTTACCACCATTTAGTATTTTGTCTAATTTGGTTTCCGCTCTTTTCTTCATAGTAGCGGTTCTTACAAAATACAAAAGTTTTCCTTCAAAATTCTCTGTAAAAAATTTGCTTAAAGTGTTTTTCATTCTTTTGTCAATTGCTCCAATTGGATTTTCTGAAGCAGTTGCTTCTATTGAAAAAACTACGTTTCCATTCTTATTTTTTCCAATTAAATCAGGCTCATTTTTCCCTCCTGTTTGATGAGGATTCCATTCCCAAGTAATTTCTATATTTTGATGTTCTTGTGCAATATATTTTACGATGTCTAATAGTAAAAATTCGTGTTGATGCTGATTTATGTCTTCATAAGCTTCTTTACGTATTTTTTTTAGTTTTTCGAGATTAGATATGCGAGAAGAAATGATTTCGGATACGTTACTTAACGTATCCGAAATTTTATCATCTAAATCATTCCTTTTTTCACTGATATTTTTTAATTCTTTCATATTTTCTTTTAAAACCAAGCATCTGACCATTCAAGTCTACTCGTTTCTGGGATATAATCTTTTCACTTTTTTACAATCACCAGCCCAAAATCTACCATAGTAATACCTTGTTGCGGTGAAAGTCATTTTTCTTAAAATAAAGCCTTTTATTCTAAAATGGCTTATACTTTGTTTGTGAGTTGTTTCTTGACCAATCCAATTTTTAGTTGTGCCTATAACTTTAATGTTGTTTTTATCATCTTTGTAAAAATCATATTTCATAGGGAAGAATATACTTTTTAGTGATGAAATTCTACTACCCTTTACTGTTAACACTTTTTCCATTTTATTTGTTTTTTTACCACTTTGGGGTTCGGAAAGTGTCGTTATATTTTGATTGTTGAATTGATAACAAAAAAGAGGGCGTGAACCCCTGCTTTCATCTCAACACTTTAGAGGTACGACCAAGCACCCAACCAAAATTGAAACAGCTATGAAGAACACGCCCATTCGGGCGCGTCAACTGAACTATTTCTCCTTGGTTTATTAAATTGGTCGTTTTCTAAAGTGAGAAATGTCCGCAACGCGAACTCTTTATGTTTTTTTATATTTCTAACCCGTTGTGCATTTAGAGAATGCTAACTTTTAAATTATTAATATTTCTATCGAAGGTGAATTTATTAATGTACTGGATGACTGTTAATGCTGATATTTTA